>UMJL01001253.1_pt1 | contig 49887 bp, 46 predicted proteins | sample 1966071 | NCBI WGS metagenome assembly UMJL01 (sample SAMEA4836148, study PRJEB28245) | human gut metagenome | biome: gut microbiome; material: fecal sample | place: Denmark | collected 2008
GATACATTGGATAAATTTAAAGATTACGATTATCATACAGTTAAAGATACAAGATATTATAAAGAAAAAACTATGAAAAAAGAGTTGGATTTGATAGCAAAAAATATTAAATAGTAAGTTTGATATAAAGAAGGTGAGAATTTGGAAAATAAAAAAAGATGTATATTTCATATTCCTAATAAACTTGATGAAAAGTCATTGTCAGGTTCACAAGTTAGACCTAGGATGATGATACAAGCATTTAAAGATATTGGTTATGATGTTGATGCTGTAATGGGATATGGAAAAGAAAGAAAAAAATCCATAAATATAATTAAGAATAATATAAAAAGTGGAATTAAATATGATTTTTTATATTCAGAAAGCTCAACTATGCCAACATTATTGACAGAAAAAAATCACCTTCCTTTATATCCAAATCTAGATTTTGGTTTCTTTAAATTTTGCAAAAATCATGGAATAAAAATAGGTTTATTTTATAGAGATATGCATTGGAAATTTCCAGTTTATAATAAACAAGTTAATGGAATCAAGAAATTTTTTGCAAAAATATCTTATAGATATGATTTATTAAAATATAAAAGTCTTGTAGATAAGTTTTATCTTCCAAGCAATAAATTATCTAAATACATAAATAGTAAAAAATTAGAAAGTTTAACAGATATTTTACTTCCAGGTTCTTCCTATAGTGAAAATTTTATTATTTCAAAACAAAATTTTTATAAGAATCGTCTTGATAATTATGATGGGAAATTAAGAGTATTTTATGTGGGTGGAATTTTTGGAAATTATAATTTTATAGATTTTGTTAAAATGGTTTCTAAATTTGACAATATTTTATTAACAATATGTTGTAGAAAATCAGAATGGGAAAAATATAGCTATCTTTATAGAGATTATTTAAATGATAACATAAAAGTAATTCATAAGTCTGGTATTGAACTTGAGGATTATTATATGAAAACAGATTTATGTTTGGCATATTTTAAAGATAATGATTATATGAAATTAGCTGTGCCTATAAAGGTATTTGAATATATTGGGCATGTTTGCCCAATTATTTGTTCGGATAATATTGCTATAAGTGAAAGTATAAATGAAAGTAACATAGGATGGGTTATTGATTATAATGATATAAATCTAAACAATTTATTAAAAGATTTATTACTAAATTATGAGGATATTTATAATAAACATATAAATTGTATTGATTTTTTAAAAGAAAATACTTGGAGTAGTAGAGCGAGTAAAGTTGCGAAAGATTTAAGTAGGTAAATCTATGATTATATTTAGAATAATCTTGGTGATTATATTATTTTTATTTTTTATTTCATTATTTAAGATATCATCAGGATCTTTGTCTATAACAAAATTAAATATGAGTAGTTTATCATTTTATACGATACTAATGTATTGCTTTATTGGATCTTGCATGATATTTTTGGGGTTTAGAGATCATTATTTAGTAAAAAAAGCTTCTGAAGATGCAATTTCTAAGACATCAATTGCTCTATTTTATTCTTACTTAGCTTTGCCGTTAGGAATGATAATAATTAATAGATTGATGGGAATAAAAAAATACAATAAATTTTATAATGATTACCTAGAAAGAGATATTGTAGATATAAACACTCATCAAAAGAGTATATACAGTATTATTGTGACCTTATCTTTTGTTGGATTTTTAGGCTTGATTTATACTTTTTATAAAATAGGTTATATACCTATTGTAAAAGTAATTACAGAAAAGGCTGATACAAGTGTATTGAGAATACAAATAAGTAGAGGTTTTAAAGGTAACCAATATATTAGAAATCTTTTGGTTTTAAATATGATTCCAAATTTATCTTATATATCCTATGTTTACTATCGAATATTACATACAAAAAGATGGAAATATCAATTTATATTTTTACTATTACTATCTATTATATGTAAGACCTTATCTTTTGAGAAATCACCAGTTGTTATATATTTATTTCAATTTTATTTGCTTGAGATATTTCTTGGTAATATTAAATCAATAAAAAAACCTTTATTCTATATGTGTATCTTGGGTACGGGATTTTTATTTGTTTATTATGCAACTACTAATTATAGTGGTGGATTATTTACATTAAAATCAGGACCTATACCTAGACTTATTTTAACACAAATTGCTACTTGTTATTTACATTTCCAGGCTTTTCCTAATATTCATTCTTATCTAAATGGAGCTAGTTTTCCTACTGCAATATCATGGATTTTTAATACAGATCAATCTTGGATAAGATCAGGAAGAGTAGTTATGGAAATTTTTAATAATTCTGGAGTTAAAGAAGGAACAGCGGGTGTAATGAATTCAATTTATTTGGCAGAAGCCTATGCTAATTTTGGAATTATAGGAATTTTAATATCTCCTTGGTTAGTGGCTTTTATTATGAGTATTGTTAGCAACTTTATACTAAAACAAAGAAAGACACCTATGAATATAGTCTTATATTTAATAGTAACTTATACTTTTAGCAATCTTTTGATAGGAGGATTTGTTGACTTTTTTTATAATATAGGATTAGTTTTTTCATTTATTCTTATAATAGGAATTGATTTGATTTATAGAAAGGGCAAAATATATGTTACTATTTGATAGTAATGGAGGTTTAAATGGGACTGTTTATAGGATTGAATATTAAAAAATTAAAAGAAACAAATAAGAAAAAAAATATAAATTGTATAAATCTAGATGAAAAATATTTTTGCCTAGCAAGTAATGGCAAGTTTTATAATGATAAATTTATAACAAGAATTGATGAAACAATTCTCTTGATTGATGGTGTAATTTTAAATAAAGAAAAAATTATTGATGAATATAATAAAAAAGATTTTAAAGATTGTATAATATCAGAGTATAACAACAAAAAACTAGATGAATTTATAAATAAATTAAGAGGAAATTTTGTCGTAGTAGTATATGATTTAAAAAAAGATAAATTAGTAGCATATACTGATCATTGGTCTAACATTCCTTTGATATACTACAAGAACAATGATGTTTTTTTGATTAGTACAAAGTTAAGTGAATTAGTTGAAAATTTAAAACTTAATAATATCGATTATAAATTAAATATGGACGGGGCATATTCTTTAATATCTTATGCCTATATGTTAGAAGATAATACTTTGGTGGAAGATGTAAAGAGATTAGAAGCGGGTTCAAAGCTGGTTTATTATAATGATAATATAGAAATTAGTTCATATCATGATTGGGTTTTTGAAGAGAAGAAAATTAATAAAGATGAAGCCATAAAAAAATTAGATTCTTTGTTTTTGAATGCTGTTGATATGCAGGTTAAGAAAAATAAAGAATATGGATATAGGAATATTGTTCCATTAAGTGCAGGTTTAGATTGCAGAATAGTTGCATATTCTTTAAGAAGATTGGGTGTAGAAAATGTATTGACATACACTTATTCTGATAGTAAATCAAATGATTATAAGTATTGTCCAAAAATGGCAAGTGACTTAAAATATGAGTGGTTATATAAAAGTTTGGATAATGGATTGGATTTATTTAACTTTGATAGTTCTATAAAAATTGCAGATGGTTTAATTTATTATCCATGGGCATCACAATTTAATACTTTTTTAAATGCTATTAATACAAATAAAATTGGTATAATACACACAGGAGTATTAGGTGATGTTATTTTGGGTACTTATATTCATTCAAGAGAAGATAAGGATAGAAAATATAAGTTAGGTGATGGAGCATACTCAACTAAATATGTAAATAAAATTAAAAACAAAGTAAAAGATGAACAAAATGAAAATGGGATGTTTAGAAATAGAGGGATAAATGGAGTGATTTTAGGATATTCAACATCTATAAAAGAATATGGGGAAGGAATGTCTCCTTTCATGGATGTAGATTTTGCTGAATTTTGTTTTTCACTTCCTTTTGAATTTAGGTTTAAGCATAATATTTATTACTCTTGGGTAATAAGTAAATTTAAAGATGCAACCAAATTTCCACACAATGGAGTAAAAATTTCATCTATGCGTGGAATAAAAATAAATGGGAAAGAATATAAGTTAGATACTATAAAAGATTTGCTTATGAACAAAATGAAATCTAAGTATAGTAAAAGAAATGATATGAATCCATTTGACTATTGGTATGATAATAATCAAAAACTAAAAGGGTTTATGGATGATTATTTTCAATCAAATAAAGAGTGTTTGAAAAATTATGAGCAATTATATAAAGATATTAATTTTTTGTATAATTCGGGAAATACAATAGAAAAAACATTAGTTCTTAGTTTGATAGGTTCGTACAAATACCTATTTTAAATGTAAATCTTATTTTTTATAAAGTATTATAAAAAGTTATTAGTATAGAAAGGAAAAATAAAATGAATGAAAAAGAAATAGATATTATAGAATTATGTAAGGGGATTATAAAAAATATTCATATAATATTTTTGGCTTGTCTAATTTTTGGTGCTTCTTTTTTTGGAATAACTAAATTTATGTCAACTCCAACTTATGAAACATCAACTATGATTATGATATCAAGAGCAACTGATAGCAATTTAAATGCAACTTATGCAAATCTTACAAAATCTAATGTTTTTGTATCTGATATTATAAAAAAATTAGATTTAGACATGACTTATGATGAATATTTGAATAAGGTTGTTGTTGAACCAGATCCTAGCTCTAGAATGATAAATATAAAAGTTAAAGATACAGTTCCAGAAAGAGCAGCTGATATTGCTAATCAAACTGCTATTGAATTAAAAAACACAATTGGAAAACTTAATAAAAATAAAATTTTAATTTCTGATAAGGCTAGAGTTCCTAAAAGCCCTATTTCATCAAACGTTAAAAAAAATACAGCTATTGGTATTTTTCTTGGATTTTTTATTAGTGTAATTTATGTAATAGTAAAAGAACTAACTGATACAAGAATCAAAAGTGCTGATGAAATAAAAGAATATTATGAGATTCCTTTGATAGGAATAGTTCCAAATAAGGCAAAAGGAGAATAAGATGATAGAAAATAATGGATATTTAAATAATTCATCTTTATATGATGAGTCTATTTATTCTATAAAAACTGCTATAAAATATAACGAGAATTATAGCAAATGTAAGGTTATTGGCATGACCTCTTCAAATCCAAACGAGGAAAATATTGAAATTTTATATGATCTTGCTAAAACTTTTGCCAAAGATTGTCTAAAAGTTGCTATTTTAGATTTTGATTTGAGAATGCCAAAATTAGGAAATATTATAAAAGCTGATAAAAATTTTGGACTTACAGATTATTTTAATGATAAAACTCCTGCTGAAAATTTATTGTTAAAAGATAAAACAGAAGAAAATTTATTTATTTTATTGGCAGGTCAAAGACCAACAAATCCAACTCAAATACTAGATTCAAAAAAAATAAAAGAATTGATAGAAAATTTATCAAAAGAATTTGATTATATATTTATAAATGTACCTCCGGTTGATTTATTGGCAGATGGCTCAATAATTTCAACTTATTGTGATGGTATTATTGTGGCAGTAAAATACAATGATACAAAAAAAGAAGACCTTGACAAGGCAATTAAAAATTTACAAGAAGTTGATGCAAATATAATAGGTTTATTGATGACCCATGCGCAGGTAGATAAAAATCTATATAAGAGCTATCTTAATAAATAGTTTTTATTTATAGAAAAATAGCTATTAGAAACTTTGGAGGAAAAGATGAAAATCAAAAAAATTATATGTCTTCTTGTTCTTCTAATTAGTTTGAGTTCATGTAAAGAAGAAAAAGAAAATTATCAAAGTAAAAATGTAGATGTAGATACAATTTTTGATAGTGATTTTTCTTATGATTATTCAGATGATGAAGATGAAGAACTTGAAAAATTAACAAAATTGATTAAAAAAAGTGCAAATGAGCTATCAAGTACTGAAGATATAAAAGAAAAAGAAGATAGCAATTTAGGAATAGGAAAAGAATTTGTAATATCATCAAAAACTGATTTTAGAAAAGAACCTTTTGAAGATGAAGATAATATTATAGAAAAAATCCCAAAGAATTCAAAGGTAAATTTAATCAAAAACGTAAAAGTTGATGGACAAAAATGGTCTAAAATTTCTTTTAATGGAAATATTGGTTATGTTAGAAGAAATGCTTTGAAAAATGAGAAGTAAATAGTGTTTTAAATTAAGATTTATAAATACTCTCTTTGTAGATTAAATCTGCAAAGGGGGTATTTTTTTGATTAATTTATTAATTTTTAAAGTGTTTTGAATTTTGTGATATAATTTTAAAGTTTAATGTTCAATATTTTGTATTAAAAATTTAAAATGATTAATGGAATATTTTTAAATTGTGAAATAATATATCAAAAGTGTTTATGCAATGTTAAATGAAACAAATTGGCGTTTGTATTTGGCTAATAATTTTCTTGTTTTATTGATAAGAAATATTGTAATTACTTGTTATATTTTTTTATAATTATTTTACAAAATAAATCTGTATTGAAGCTAAAAAAACATTTTCTTTTTTAGAAAATTATGATATACTTTAAAAAAACATATTTCTGGATAGAAAATAATTGAATATAATTTTAGCATTACTATTACATATTAAATTTTTTATTGATTGATGTTAGCATTTACACGTTTTGTTTGTTAATTTTGATAAGTATATTTTTATTTGATTATTTTTCTTGTCCTTAATTTATATTATTATTTATTATAAACCCAAACAGTTTAATATTGGTTAAATACCCAGGCAATCGATATCAAGAGTTTGGATTTTTTTAATTTTATTTTTGTTGCGGTGAAATTATATGGATCCTATAATTTTAATATTTTTGCGACAAATTACACATAAGCTATTTTTTTATATTAAACAATAGTTTTAGCTGTTGTTTATGGAAGGAAGTGGGAGTTTAAAAAGATATTTGGTAGTAAAAAAATATATATTTAGTTTATATATTTGTGCTTAGAGTTTATAGGGCTTTTAAAAGAAAAATGTATTTTTAGGAGATTTTATGAAATATGTTAAAGAATTTTGTTATTTGATTTTTTTCTTGCTACTAGGCTTTGTAGCTAAGAAATTAACTGGGCTACCAATACCTGAACCAGTTTTTGGTATGATTTTTTTGTTTGTTGCTTTGCTATTTAAGATTGTAAAGGTTGAGGATGTTGGAGAAACATCAGATTTTCTAACTTCTATTCTAGCTTTTACTTTTACTCCTCTTGGTGTTGGTCTTATGGTGCAATTTGATGTAATTAAAGATAATGCAATACAAATACTTGTGGTTATGACTATATCTTGCTTAATAACTATGGCAATAACTGCTAAAATTGTAGAAATAGTACAAAAAGTGAGGAAGTAATATGAGCGAATTTTTGAATACTTATATAGCTGATAATGATTTTTTTGGAATTGTTTTGAGCATAGTTATGTTTAGAATAGGAATGATGGTTAGTAAAAAAACTAAAATAGCGTTTTTTAATCCGTTATTGCTTGCTATAATATTTTGTATAGCTTTTTTGAAAATTACTGGTATTAGTTATGATAATTTTAATAAGGGTGGAAAGTACATATCATTTATGATAGCACCAATTACTGTTGCTTTAGTTGTAAGTTTGTATAGAAATATAGATAGATTAAAGGCAAATCTTGTTCCTATTTTAATAGGGGTAATAGTAGGGTCTATTGTTGCTATTTTGTCTGCTTATTTCCTATCAAAGATTTTTAAATTTGATAAGAATTTGACTTTGTCAATGATGCCTCAATCAGTAACTACTCCTATTGCAAAATCGTTGACTGAGGAATATATCGGTAAATTTGGGGCGGATGAAGTGACCATTAAGACTTATGCAGCAATTACTGCAATAACAGTTATACTTAGAGGAACTGTTGGAGCTATATTTGCACCTACAGTTATGAAAATCATGAGAGTAAAAGATTCTGTAGCTATTGGTATTGGTATCGGTACGGCAAGCCACGCAATGGGAACATCAAAAGCTATAGAAATGGGAGAAGTTGAAGGAGCTATGAGTGGATTATCTATTGCTATAGCTGGTATTTGTACAGTTATTTTGATGCCACTTTTTGTAATGCTTTTTATAAGTTAGATTTTTTTGAATTTTGAAATTAAATGAATAAAAAAATTTTTATGTACACAGGAAAAGGCGGTGTTGGCAAGTCTACTATATCAAGCGCTACTGCTATTATTTCTGCAAAAAAAAATATAAATACAATTTTAATCAGTATAGACCAAGCTCATAGTTTATCAGATGTTTTTGGAATAAAAATAGGCGGAGAGATTACTAAAATCTGTGAGAATTTGTCTGTTCTTGAAATTGATAGCTCAAAAATTTTAGAGGAAAGATTTCCTGATATAAAGGCTGGTCTTGCAGATAGGTTTAGAAAAATAGATTTTTCAAAAGTATCTTATAATTCAAGTGTTGATATGCCATTTATTGCTAATATATTGTCATTGCTTAAAATATTGGATATATATGAAAAGTTTGATTTTGAAAATATAATAGTGGACTGTCCAGCATCAGCATCTACATTTGCTTATCTAAAAATACCAGAAATGCTTTCGTGGTATTTGGAGAAATTTTTTGGAATAGGTAGGGGAATAATTAGAACTTTAAGGCCTGCATCTAAATACAAATATAAAATCAACTTGCCAGATAATCAATCTTTGGATGAAATTGAAATTATTTATAAAAGGCTTATAAAATTAGAGGGGATTTTAAAAGATAGTAGGATTTCAACGGTTAGATTAGTTGGATTGGCTGAAAAGATGGTTTTAGAAGAAAGTAAAAGAGATTTATCTTACCTAAATCTTTTTGATTATAATGTAGATGGATTTTTTGTCAATAGACTTTTTGATGACGATAAGAGTGATTTTGTAAAAAAGAGAATAGAAATACAGACAAAGCATTTAAAAGAGATTGAAGATTGTTTTTATAATATGCCAGTCTATAAAATAAAATTGATGAAAAAAGATTTAATAAATCTAGAGGATATAGAAAAATTTGCAGAGGAATTATCTTTTAAAGATTCAATTTTAGATATAAAACCTATTTGTGAAAGTTATAGTTATGAAAAAATCGATGATGGATATATATTGAGGATAAATATTTCAAAAATTTATGATTATGATGTCTATAAAAAAGGGACAGATATAAATATTAGAGTGGATGATATGAAAAGAATTATTAGCTTGCCCAATATTTTGTTTGATTCTTATATTCACAAATGTGTCCGCAATAACGATGAGCTTTATATATATTTAAAAGTAAAACAGGATAAGATATGAGAATTATTATAAATACTGGCAAGGGTGGAGTTGGAAAAACTACAATTTCAGCGCTAACAGCTATAAATATTTCCAAAAGATATAAAACTTTAGTTATAAGTAGTGATCTTGCTCATAGTTTAAGTGATTTGTTTGAAGAAAAATTAAATGATAGTCCCAAGCAGATAGCAAATAATCTTTACGGACTTGAGATTAATCCCATCAAAGAAAGTAAAAAAGCGTGGGGAAATATAAGCTCTTATATGAGAGAGCTTGTAAAAGAAAGTGTAACAACAGAAATACAGCTAGATGAGTTGTCACTTCTTCCTGGATTTGATGATGTATTTTCTCTACTTAAAATTTTAGAAATTTATAAAGAAGGAAAGTTTGATGTTTTGATTGTTGATTGTGGGCCTAGTGGTGAAACAATATCCCTGCTATCGACTGGAGAAAAGTTTAATAATTTGTCGGATTCATTAGTACCATTAGTTAAGAAGTTTAATAGTATTTTTGGAAGCTTTATTGAAAAAAGAACAGACGTTAAGAAGCCAAAAGATATAGTATTTGATGAGTTTATAAGTTTATCAAAAAAATTATACGAACTTGAACGTATATTACAAAATCCAAATATAACAACAATCAGATTTATAAGCAAAGCAAATAAAGTTATAGCAAATGAAACTTTTAGATCTTATAGCCTTATAAATATGTATGGATTTTTATCGGATTGCGTGTTTATTAATATGATATATCCAGAAGAAATTCAACAATCTTCTTATGGAAATCTATTAGATGAAGATAAAACAAATATTATAAAAATAGAAGAATTTTTCAAAGAAAAAAAAGTTTTTAAGATTCACTTACAAGATTATGAAGTTATCGGGTTAAAAGCCTTAAATAAGTTGCATGATAAGATATTTAAAAATCTTAAACTAGAAGATATTTTCGTTAATGATAAAGCGTTTTATATCATAGAAGAAAAAGCTAGTAAGATTATTGTAATAGATTTGAAATATGCTAAAGAAGAGGAGGTAGAAGTTAGAAAAATAGGAAATGATTTAGAAGTTTCTTACTTAAATTATAAAAGAAGATTTAAGTTGGCAGATAATATATCTTCAAGGAAAATAAGCTCATTTTCTTTGCAAGATAACAAGCTTAGAGTTGTAATGGACTATGACTAGAATATGTAAAAAATAAAAATGAGAGGTCGTAAATGATAGAAAATAAAATAGAATTATTTGACACTTTTGCAAAAAATTTAGAAAGTGTTAATGGTACTTGTTATAAAACAAGTAAGAATAATTTAGCAGAGACACTTGTAAATATTTACAAGGACAATGGAATAGAATCAACTTGTATGTTGGAAACAGAGCTTGCAAAAGAAGCAGGAGTAGTTGAAGCTTTTAGAAAAAATGATATTACAGTTTATACTGATCATATTAGACTAAACAGCGAAACAGCTAAAGGCGGAATAACAGAAGTTGCTTATGGCGTGGCTGAGCTTGGTTCTGTTGTACAAGCAAGTGATGAAGTAGATGCTAGGCTTATGGCTATTATGCCAGATTATTATATAGGAATAGTTAAAGGCTCAACAATTGTGGAAAGTTATGATGACATGTTTGACAAACTATCCGAATTAAAACCTTTCCCAAAATATGTAGGTTTTATAACAGGCCCTTCAAGGACAGCAGATATAGAGTGCGTAAGTACAGTTGGTGTTCATGGTCCTTTGCAAATGAGTATAGTGATAGTTACAGATCTATAGGTTTAAGATTATAAGAGGAGATTAATATGGTTGATAATATTAGTTTAAAAGAAGAGATAAAAGATGCGTTAGACAATGCAACTTTAGGTAGAACCCTCGGAAATTTTTGTAAGACTTATCCAAAAAGAAGACTAAATTCTTATCAAGGAATTGATTTTAAAGAAACTCAACAAGCTATAAAAAGAGTAAAAACATTTGCTGCTGAGCATGTTGATGAAATGATAAGTGAATTCAAAAAGAATTGCGAGGCAAGAGGAGGACACGTTGTTGTAGTAAAAAGCAAAGAAGAAGCTGCAAAATGGGTTGAAAACTTTTTAAAAGAAAAAGACATAAAAACAGCCGTAAAATCTAAATCAATGTGTTCTGAAGAAATTCATTTTAATAAGATACTAAAAGATAATGGTGTAGATTGCCAAGAAACTGATTTGGGAGAATTTATTATTTCACTTGAAGGAAATAGCCCAGTACATATGGTTATGCCAGCCTTGCATTTAAATAAGGAACAAGTTGCAGACTATTTTTCAGAATACACTAAAACTAAACACGAACCTATAATATCTGAAGAAGTAAAAACTTCAAGAAGAGTTATGAGAGATAAGTTTAAAAATGCAGATTTAGGAGTTTCAGGAGCAAATGTTGCCGTTGCTGAAACTGGAACAGTATTTACAATGACAAATGAAGGTAATGGTAGAATGGTAGGAACTCTTCCAAAAAATCATTTGTATATATTTGGAATAGAAAAATTTGTAAATTCAATTTCTGATGCTAGATGGATTTTTAAAGCTCTCCCTCGTAATGGTACTGCTCAAAGAATTACAGCTTACTTATCATTGTATACAGGTGCTTGTGAAGTAACTACTGACAAAGAAAGTGATACAAAAGAAGAAAAAGGATTCTATTGTTTGATTATAGATGATCCAGGCAGAAGAGAAATATTGGCTCAAGAGGGTTATAGAGAAATATTTAACTGTATTAGATGTGGAGCTTGTCTTGATGTATGTCCAGCCTTTGCTTTAGTAGGAGGACACGTATATGGTTCCAATGTTTATACTGGAGGAATAGGAACACTTTTAACTCACTTCTTAATTGATAAAGATAGAGCAAATGAAATAGAAAGTGTATGTCTACAATGTGGTAGATGTAATGAAGTTTGTGGTGGTGGACTTCCGATAGCTGAAATGATAATGAAAGTTAGAGAAGAACACGTTAAGGAAAATCCAGATCCAATAAAGAAATTTGCATTAGATGCAGTAACAGATAGGAAACTTTTCCATTCATTATTAAGAATTGCATCTATTGCTCAAGAGCCATTTACTAAGGGCGACACAATGATTAGACATCTTCCAGATTTCGTATCAGGAATGACTGGAGGAAAAGTTTTACCATCAATAGCAAAAGTTCCGCTTAGAGATATTTTTGATGAAATTGAACAAGATGTAGAAAATCAAAAAGGAACAGTGGCTTTATTTGCCGGTTGTTTACTTGATTTTGTATATGTTGATACAGCTAAATCTTTGATTAAAAATATGAACTCAATAGGATACAAAGTAGAGTTTCCTCTAGGTCAAGCTTGTTGTGGTTGTCCTGCAAGCAATATGGGTGATGTCGAAAATGCTAGAAAAGAAGCAGAAATAAATATAAAAGCCATGGATGCAGAGAAATACGATTATATTCTTCTTGCTTGTCCATCATGTACTCATCAACTTCAATCTTACAAAGATTTCTTTGAACAAGGAAGTGAAATGTATGAAAGAGCAAAAGTTTTGGGAGAAAAATGCGTAGATTTTTGTAAATTATTCCATGAAAAAGATGACAAAGTAAATGCAGGAGATGGAAAAGAAGTAAAAGTTACTTACCATGATTCATGCCATTTAAAGAGAACTTTGGGAGTTTATGAAGAACCTAGAGATTTACTTAAAAATACAGAAGGCGTAGAATTTGTTGAGATGGAAGATAGCGATAACTGCTGTGGATTTGCAGGCTCTTATAATGTTTTATATCCAGATATTTCATCAAAAATATTAAAAAACAAAATAGAAAATATCAAAAATTCTGGAGCAGATGTGGTTGCTGTGGATTGTCCAGGTTGTATGATGCAAATTAGAGGAGGACTTGAAGCAGAAGGTCTTGATATTAAGGTAAAACACACTTCAGAAATAATATCTGAAAAGAGAGGATTAATCTAAAAATGAATTTTGCAATAAGTGAATGTTTAGCAAAAGAATCAAAGCAAACTATTCTAGATGATTTAATTGATAAAACACTTGTAGAAATGAGAGAAATCTTAGGAGATTACAAGCAAAGCCAAAAGCTCTATAATATTATTGAGAATACTTTGATTTCTAGCGGAAAGATGATTAGAACAAAGCTTTTGATTTGTATAAGTCTGATGGGAGAAAACCAAATTTCAGATAAAATAATTAGTCAATGCGCAGCAGTAGAAATAACTCATCTAGCATCACTTATTCATGATGATATAATAGACGATTCGCTAATTAGAAGATCACATAGGTCAATCCAATCAAAATATGGCAAAGATGTAGCCGTATTTGCAGGCGACTATATGATATCTAAAGTATTTAGTTACTTGGCAAAAAAAGGACTTGTCGAAGAAATTTCTATAATATCTGACACTATTAGAGATATGTGCAATGGTGAAGTTGGTCAAAATCTAATAAAATACAGACTAGATATTAGTGAAAAAGAATATTTTGAAAATATTTGCGGAAAAACTGCTTCATTTTTTAAAACAGTTTGTTATTTTGGAGCGAAAAATGCTGGATTCAATCAAATTGATATTAATAAAATGGTTGAATTTGGAAAAAACTTAGGCTTGATGTTTCAATTGAGAGATGACATTTTAGATTTATTCTCAAGTAAAGATGAAATAGGAAAGGGAGAGTTTGTTGATGTAAAAGAAGGAGTATACACATATCCTTTATTATCCAGCATGAATGATGACAAGTATGGAGATGAAATATATAAGCTACTCAATAAAAACAAAGAAGTAAGTCTTAATTATGACGAATTACTTACATTAAGGCAATTACTCATAGAATCAAAAGCTTGTATTTTAAGCTCAAAAAAAATCAAGGAGTTTGCCGATAAAAATAGGTTGATACTAGCAAGTCTTCCAATTAGAGAATCTGATTACTTATATAAGATTTTAGATAAGATAGAGAAGAACTAATGAAAACTTATCAAAAGATGACATTAAAAAACATAATTAATTTTGCAAATCCAAAATCATTTGTAGCATCTATTATTCCTTCGATTTTTGGGATTTTGATGCTGATAAAATCAGGATATTCCATAAGTTTATTAAGGTCTTTGGGTTTGATTTTATCGTGTGTTTTCCTGCAATCATCCGTAAATACTATAAATGATTATAGTGATTTCATAAATGGAGTAGATAGTAAGGAAGATAACTTAAAAGAATCTGATAATATTATGTTCTATAATTGTATTAGACCAGAAAGCGTTAGAAATTTAGGGCTATTTTTTCTAACGATTGGAATTGTGTTTGGACTTTTAACTTTAGAAAGTATAAATTATAAAAGTATCATCATAGGGATAATTGGAGTAATAACGGTTTTAAATTATTCAATGGGACCTTTCCCTATTTCATATCTTCCAGTAGGAGAAGTATTTAGTGGAATAGTAATGGGAGGATTAATACCTATCGGTGTATTTAGCGTGATTTCAGAAAAAATTGATTTTACAATTATGGGATATGCAATGCCTTTTATAATAGGGATTTCATTAATTATGATGAGTAACAATTCAAGTGACATAGAGAAAGATAAAAAAGCAAATAGAAATACACTTGCTGTTGTTATGGGTAGGAAAAATATTAGAATTTTATATAAAATATTAATTATAGTGTGGTTTATATCACAATCCTATCTAGTCCTTTATTTTGGAGGGTATAAAGCTTTAATCATAGATTTAATCATATTCTTTCTAAAAAGAAAATTTATATTTAGAATTTTTACAGCAAGCCTACTTCCCCAAGATAGAGTTAGGCAAATGATGGATATAGGACTTACAAATATTTTATTAAATTTCAGTTATTTAGTAATAATAGTCATAAGTTTAATAGGAGAATAATATGGAGAAAAGCAAAAAAGTTTATGAAATATTTCAAAAAATTTCGCCATATTATGACAAGGCTAATGATAGGATAAGCCTAGGATTACAAAAAAGTTGGAAAGAAACATTAGTAAAGGATATTTTGAAAAATATCAAAAATGATGAAAAAGTATTGGATGTTTGCTGTGGAACAGGAGATATAGCAATAGAAATAGCTAAAAAGAGTGATGCAAAAGTTGTTGGTGTAGATTTTTCAGAAAATATGCTTAGGATATCAAAAGAAAAATCAAAAAAAATAAATAACATAACTTTATTAAAGGCAGATGCAAAAAATATTCCATACGAAAATTCAACATTTGATTATGTAACGATATCTTTTGGTTTAAGAAATACAGATGATTATGAAAAAGTAATAAACGAAATGGTTAGAGTAGGAAAGAAAGGAATATATATATTAGATTCCTTTCCAGTAGAAAATAAAATTATAAAACCATTTTATAAATTATTTTTTAAATATCTAATGCCAGTCCTTGGTGGAGGTATTAGAAGATATAAAGATTATATGTGGCTATATGAATCAACGAAGAATTTTATCAGTCCAAATGAAATAATAAAAATCTGTGAAAGATTTGGAGTTGAGAATATTGAAGTAAAAAAAATGCTCTTTGGAGCTTGCGTAATGATCAAAGGGCAAAAATTATAATTCAACACATGGGGGAAACAATGAGTGAAGATAAATTTGATGTTATAATTGTAGGAGGCGGTGTTGCAGGATTATCTGCAGCTATAGTTTTAGCAGAAAATGATTTAGAAGTTATGTTGGTTGAAAGAGGAGACTATTGTGGAGCAAAAAATGTGACAGGAGGTAGGTTATATGGTCATAGTTTAGAAAAAATAATACCAAATTTTGCCGAAGAAGCTCCGATAGAAAGAAAAGTAGTAAAGGAAAAAATATCAATGATGAGTGAAAAATCATCTTTTGATATAGGATTTTCATCAAAAGCTCTTGGCAAAGATAAAGATTCATCCTATGTAGTATTACATAGTAAGTTTGACCAATACCTAGCAGATAAAGCAGAAGAAGCAGGAGTTTCAATAATAAGTGGAGTTTTAGTAGAAAAATTACTTGTAGAAGATGGAAAAGTAGTAGGTATTGATGCTACAGGAGAAGAAGTATTTGCTGATGTAGTAATAATAGCTGATGGAGTAAACTCATTACTTTCTCAACAATTAGGAATAAAAAAAGAACTAGAACCTCATCAAGTAGCAGTTGGAGCTAAAGAAGTTATTGAATTATCAGAAGAAATAATCAATGAAAGATTTAATCTAGAAAGCGATGAAGGTATGAGCTGGCTTTCATGTGGCGATCCAACTATAGGAGGATTTGGAGGAGGCTTTATTTATACAAATAAAGATTCCATATCTATCGGAGTAGTTGCAACATTATCAGATATAGGTTATGCAAATACAAAAATAAACGATTTGTTAGAAAGATTCAAAGAACACGATAATGTAGCACCATTTATAAAAGGTGGAAAAACAATAGAATATTCAGCACACCTTGTTCCAGAAGAAGGCATTCATATGATTCCAGAATTATATGGAGATGGTTTCCTTGTAGTAGGAGATGCAGCAGGTTTTTGCGTAAACCTAGGTTATACAGTAAGAGGAATGGATTTTGCAATTGAAAGTGGTAGACTTGCAGCACTATCAATAATAGCTAGCAAAGAAAAAGAAGATTTCAGTAAAGAAAGCTTATCAATTTATAAAAAACTTTTAGAAGATAGCTTCATAATGAAAGATTTAAATACTTTCAAGGCATTCCCAACAATATTAAGCAGAAGAGAAATTTTTAAAGACTTCCCAGAAATTATTAACGATGTAGCAGAAAGAGCTTTCAAAGTAAATGGCGAAGATTCCAAAGGATTTATAATGGGAACAGTAAACGACCTTGCAAGTAGAATGAGCGCAACACAATTATCAAACTTTATTTCCGCAGTAATGGAGGCACTATAAATGAAAAGAATGAGCATAGAAGATAAATTAGGTCTTGATATATACCATACAGATGAGCATAATTCACATATCGATGTAGATACAGACTACAAAGATGAAGAAGAAATAAATAAACTTTTAATGGCATGTCCAGCAGGTTGCTACACCTATGTAGACGGAGCTTTTGGTTTCAGTCACCTTGGATGCCTAGAATGTGGAACATGTAGAATCCTATCACATGGAAAAATTGTAAAAGATTGGAAACATCCACAAGGAGAAGTAGGAGTAACTTTTAGACAAGGCTAAACATAAGAAAATAAGAAAAAATTAGAAAATAATTAATCCACTAATCATAAAATTCGATATAAGACTAGAAATAAAAAACAGCATTGTAAAAAATCTGATATGTACCCTCTTTACTGGACAAACCAGTAAGGAGGGTATTTTTTATTAAATTTATAAAAGAATACATAAAAAAGAAAAATTCCAAAAGATAAAAGATACTAGACAAGATAATAAAAAAATCATTTTGATGAAAAATTGCTTAGGCTAGAAAAATATTTTGCAAAGTAAAAAGTAAATAGTTTTTCAAATAAAAATTAATTTGAATAAACCAAATTGTATTAATTAGTAGATAATAATTCGAAAAAATTAATTACATTAAATAATAAATTCTGATAAATTTTAATAATGTTATTTATATAACGAAAATTAACTGTTAGATAAAAATAATGTTGACATTGGTAGACAATCTCATATAATGGTAGTGATAAAAGATTAACAAATAAAAAATATAAGGAGAAAATTATGGCTATTACAACATTTCAAGTTCCTAGAACTATTGTTCACGGTGTGGACAGTCTTGAATATTTAAAAAATTTAGAGGGCAAGAAAGCTGTTCTTGTTACTGGTGGACATTCTATGAAAAAATTTGGTTTTTTGGACCAAGCTAAAAAATATTTGGAAGAAGCTGGTATGGAAGTTATGATTCTTGATGGAGTTGAACCTGATCCTTCTGTAAAAACTTGTCTTGAAGGCGGCAAGAAAATGGAAGAATTTGGTCCTGATTGGATTATTCCAATTGGTGGAGGTTCTGCAATGGATGCTGCAAAGGCTATGTGGATTTTCTATGAACATCCTGGATATAGTTTTGAAAAATTGGCAGCTTTTGACAATCCACCACTTAGAACAAAGGCAAAAATGGCTTGTATCCCTTCAACATCAGGAACTGCTTCAGAAATCACAGCTTTTTCAGTTATAACTGATACAGAAAAAGAAATCAAATATCCATTGGTTCATGCTGATTTTGTACCAGATGTTGCAATCTGTGATCCGGTTATAGCAAGCAAAATGCCACCATTAATTACAGCTCAAACAGGAATGGATGTTATGACTCACGCAGTTGAAGCTTTCGTTTCAACAGCAGCAGATGATTATACATCTCCACTTGCAATTAGAGCAATCGAGCTTGTTTTTGGAAATCTTAAAAAAGCTTATGACAATGGAGAAGATATAGATGCAAGAGAAAAAATGCACGATGCATCAACACTTGCAGGAATGGCATTTTCAAATGCTTCACTTGGAATAGTTCACTCAATGGCTCACAAAATCGGAGGAATTTTCCACTTAACACACGGAGAAGCAAATGCAATTATGCTTCCATACATCATTGATTACAATAGAAAATCAACAGATAGATATGATGAGCTAGAAAAAATTCTTGGTATTGATGATATAGCTGAAGAAATCAGAAAATTAAATGCTTCTGTAGGACTTACAGCTAATATAAAAGATGGCAAAAATACTGTAATTGAAGAAGATAAATTCTTAGAAGTTTTGGATAAAATGAGTGAAAATGCATTCAAAGATGCTTGTACACTTACAAATCCAAGAGAAACTTCTCCAGAAGATATCAAAAAAATCTATGAGGCTGCATATTACGGCAAAAAAATAGATTTTTAAGCTAAAAATAATTACAAAAAAATATAAATCGATTAGCAAAAACAGGAGCGAAAGTTCCTGTTTTTATTTTTTTAGTTTTGAGCAGAGATTTTTTTCTAAAGGATTTTGTGAATAATTGGATAAAATTAATAAATGATATCTCTCGACCAAACGAAACTAAGTGGAGTGCGTGGAGAGATCTCTTTTGTTTTTTGTTTTTATTTTACTTTATTAATGAATTAAAAGTTTTTACCTATTAAAATTATATTTTTTTAAATTTTACAAAAATTTATTATTATGGTACTATAAATGTAACAAAAAATGTACTAAAAATGTAACTAAGGATTTTGATATGGAAGTTGAGATTGAAAATAGGATTAGGGAATTTAGGAAAGAGAAAAATCTTTCTCAGCACAAATTGGCAAAGCTTGTTGGGCTTAAAAGAAGGTCGATTATGGCTTATGAAAATAATACTATTAGTCCAAGTCTTGAAACTGCCTACAAAATTTGTAAGGTTTTGGAGAAGGACATCAAAGAGGTTTTTATTTTTAAATAAGGAGAGAAAATGGGATTTTTATTTAATGATGTGAATGAATTTAGGGAAATAATAAATGAAAAATTCAAAAATACTGACTCGTATTTATTTGCTATTAAACATAATTCAACTGGCAAGGGATTTTTGAAATTATTTTTTAGTAATTTGTATAACACAGTAGATTCTTCAAGGACTTTTCTTTTGCATTTTAATGAAAAGGGAATTTTTGAAAAGGAAATTTCAAATTCTACTAAGGGTGATTTTATTCTTATGCCTTGGGATGAAATTGAAGTTTTTGAAATCGTTGAAGAATCTAGAAAAGCTTTTATAAATTTTTCTCATTTGGGTAAAAATATTTCTTATGAGATTGATTTTGATGGGGAAATGGCTGTTGATAATAGGAAAAATTTTGAAAATTTAAAGGAAAAATCTTGGCATAGATTATAATTTTTTTGAAAAATTTGAAAAAATCAAGCAATATTGTATAATTAATTTTAAGTAAATAGGACTTATAGGATTTACAGTAGGAAAAATTTGGGATGATTTTTTTGAAATTACAAAATTCTTTGTCCAAAGTTGGCTTTCTACTTAGTGGAAGCGTGGAGTATAAAAAGAAGTGGTACCGCATCAAGATGCCTTCTTATACTCTTTTTTTGTATTTAAAAATAAAGGAGAAAAAAATGAAATTTCAATACGAAAAAGAATACGATAATGTATTTGATGAATTAAAAGATCGTGGATATTTTGAGGCTGCAACTGATGAAGAAGAGTTGGCTGAAAAATTAAAAAATGAAAAATTGACTTTTTATTGTGGCTTTGATGCAACTGCTGATTCTTTGACAGTAGGTCATCTTATCCAAATTATGGTTATGATGAGAATGCAAAATTATGGTCACAGACCAATCGCTCTTCTTGGTGGAGGAACTACAATGATTGGGGATCCTTCTGGAAGAAGTGATATGAGAATGGTTATGACAAAGGAGAAAATCAACCACAACGCAAATTGTTTTTATAAACAATTTCAAAGATTTTTGGAATTTGAAAATGAGGGAGAAGATTCTGGCGACAAGGCTATAATTGAAAATAATGCAAATTGGCTTTTAAATCTTCCTTTTATAGATTTTCTAAGAGATGTTGGATCAAATTTCCTTGTAAATGAAATGCTCAAAAAAGATGCCTACAAAAATAGGATGGACAAGGGTCTTACATTTTTTGAATTTTCATATATGCTTTTGCAATCTTACGATTTTCTAGAACTATTTAGAAGACACAATTGTACTTTGGAAATTGGTGGCTCAGACCAATGGTCAAACATTATCGGTGGTTATGATTTGATTAGAAAAAAGGAAGATGCTAAAGTTTATGGAATGACTTTTAAACTTTTGACAACAGCTGATGGAGTAAAAATGGGCAAAAGTCAAAAGGGTGCTGTTTGGCTTGATGAAGAAAAAACTTCAGCTTATGAGCTTTTCCAATATATGAGAAATGTTGACGACAGGGACGTAGAAAAATTCCTCTTGATGTTAACTTTCCTTCCAACTGCTGAATGCAGAAAATTAGGAAACGGCAAAGATGCAAAAGAAATTAACCACGCAAAAGAAGTTTTGGCTTATGAAATTACAAAATTAATTCACGGCGAAGAAAAAGCAAAAGAAGCCCTAGAAGCATCAAAAGCCCTATTTTCTGGAGCTGGAGATGAATCAGCAATGCCAACAACTGAAATTGAAAAAGAAGAATTACCAATGGGAATATTAACCCTACTTACAAAGTTAGGTTTAACAAAATCAAATTCTCAAGCAAGAGATTCAGTAAAGGGCGGTGGAGTAAGTATAAATGATGAAAAAATAACTGATCCAAGATTTGAAATAAATGAAGATTTGTTTGAAGATGGAAAAATAATTGTAAAAAAAGGCAAAAAAACCTTCCACAAAGTTACAATAAAATAAGAATAGGCTTAGACGAATACAAGTTTATATAATATTTTATTTTATAATAAAATTAAGCCAGTTGCATTTTTTGAAAAATTTTATATCAGGAAATTTGGGGTATAATATTTTGGAAAATAAAATTTAAGGAGAACATTATGAAAATTTCAGCTAGAAATACAATAAAAGGAAAAGTAGTAGAAGTTGTTGAAGGTGCAGTTAATGGAATTGTTAAAATCGATATAGGAAACGGAACCATAATCACATCATCTATTACAAACAACGCTATTAAAGAACTTGGTCTTGAAGAAGGCAAAGAAGCTTATGCAGTAATTAAAGCAAGCAACGTTATGGTAGCTGTTGACTAATAAATAATGTCAAATGAGGTTTGCTAATAAGCAAACCAAATTTGATTTATTACCAGAGTGAGCATTAAAGCTTACTCTGTTTTTTTATTTTATAAATTTCTAATTGAATCCAATATTTTTTTCTAATTTTAAAGTTTATATTTTTTTATAAATTTTTTTACAATTTTAATTTTAAATTCGATCCTATATTTTGCCAATTTTTTCTTATATATTTTAAATTGGAAAAAATGGACAAAAACGCTATAATATAGGTATATATAAAAAGAAATTTAGTTTTATTAATTTTAAAAAGGAGAATTTATGGATAAAAAAGCTTATTATATAACAACGCCAATATATTATCCAAATAGCAACCTTCATATTGGTAATGTTTATACTTCAGTTATTGCTGATGTTTTGAAAAGATATAAGGCACTCAGGGGATTTGATGCTTATCTTACAACTGGAACTGACGAACACGGTCAAAAAATAATGAATGCAGCTCTTTCTCATGGATCTAAGCCTCAAGAATTTGTTGATAGAATTGCAGGAGAAACAAAAGTTTTGCTTAAAAAACTTGATATTGATTATGATTCATTTATTAGGTCAACCGATCCAAAACATGAAGAAAATGTAAAAAATATTTTCCAATATTTGTATGATAAGGGAGATATTTACAAGGGTCATTATGACGGATATTATTGTGAATCTTGCGAATCCTATTTTACTGAAAGTCAACTTGATGATGGAAATTGTCCTGATTGTGGAAGAGGGGTTAATCATCGTAAAGAAGAATCATATTTTTTTAGACTTTCAAATTATACTGACAGATTAAAGGAACTTTTCAAAGACCATCCAGAATTTCTTGAGCCAAAATTTAGGCAAAATGAAATGTTAAATAATTTTATTGACAAGGGACTTGAAGATCTTTCTGTATCTAGAAATACTTTTGATTGGGGTGTTGATGTTCCTTTTGACAATGAACATGTTGTTTATGTTTGGATTGACGCCCTATCTTGTTATTTAACAGCTATTGGCTATGGTTATGATATGGAAAAATTCAATAAATATTGGCCGGCTGGTGTTCATTTAATTGGAAAAGATATTGTAAGATTTCATACAATAATTTGGCCAGCACTTTTGATGGCTTTAGATATTCCACTTCCTAAAAAAGTTTTTGCCCATGGTTGGATTTTATTTGACAATGACAAGATGAGTAAATCTAAGGGAAATATTATGTATCCAGAACCACTTGTGGAATTATATGGAACTGATTCTTTGAAATATTTCCTACTTCGTGAATTTAATTTTGGAGCTGATGGAAACTTCCTTTCAAAGAAATTTATGGATAGGTACAATTCTGATTTGGTAAATGATTTGGGAAATTTACTTTCAAGAACTGTTTCAATGATTTCAAAATACAATGATGGAATTATTAAAAAAGGCTTGGAAGAAGATGAAATTGATGGCGAATTGATTGCCTTAGCTGAAAAAACTTATGAAGATTTTACAAAATTAATGGATGAATTTAAATTTAATGAGGCTTTGGAATGTTTGTGGAATCTTGTAAGAAGATCAAATAAGTATGTTGACCAAACTGAGCCATGGATTTTGGGACGTGAAGAAAAATATGACAGATTAAATACAGTTTTATACAATCTTGCCGAATCTTTAAGAATTATTGCCCAAATGCTTGAACCTGTTATGAGAAATACAACAGAAGAAATTTTAAAACAATTGGGAGTAGAAAACCAAGGTTTTGAATCTGCTTATAAATTTGGTTTGATTAAAGAAGGAACTAAAGTTAGTAAAGGCGAAAATTTATTTAACAGACTTGATACAGAAAAAGAACTTGAGAAACTTCATGCCTTAAATAATAAACTTGTTGAGAAAAGACTTGGAGTTAAAAAGGAAGAAAATAAAGAGGAAGTTCAAACAAAAAAAGAAATCAAAATTGATGATTTTGACAAACTGGACCTTGTTGTTGGAAAAATTTTGGAAGTAAACGACCATCCAGATGCCGATAGACTTCTTGTTTTTAAAGTTGATATTGGAAGTGAAATAAGAACAATTGTTTCAAGCATAAAAGAATTCTACAAAAAAGAAGACTTAGTTGGTAAAAATATTGCTGTAATCAAAAACTTAAAACCTGTAAAAATGAGAGGAATTTTATCAGAAGGAATGCTTCTTGCTGCAGGAGATGATGCAGTTTTACTTACAACAATCAAAGACTGCAAACCGGGCACGGTGATTTCTTAATGAAATTAATAGATTCACACGCCCATTTAACAAGTGATGATTTTAATGAGGACAGATCTTTTCTTATAAAGGATCTGTCTAATTTTGCCGTAAATTATGTAATAATGCCAGCTTGCGACTTAGAAAATTCTTATGAAACTGTAAAACTTGCAGAAAAATATGAGAATTTGTATGCCCAAGTTGGATTTCATCCAGAAAATATAGAATCATTTGATGATTCTTCTATAGAAAAATTAGAAGATTTGGCAAAAAATCCTAAGGTTGTAGCTATTGGAGAAATTGGACTTGATTATTATTGGCAAGATGACAACAAGGATGAGCAGAAAGAAATTTTTATCAAACAATTAGACCTTGCAAGAAAATTAAAGCTTCCAGTCGTAATTCATTCCAGAGATTCAATTGATGATTGCTTGGAAATTTTGAAAAATTATCCAGAGCTAAAAGTTCAAATCCATTGTTTTGCTTATTCATATATTCATCTTATGGAATGTATGAAAGGAGGATACTATATTTCAATCGGTGGAGTTGTAACTTACAAAAATGCAGAAAATGAGAAAAATGCAGCCATAAATGTAGATTTAGATAGGCTAATGCTTGAAACAGATTCCCCATACCTTTCTCCAGAGCCTTACAGGGGAATGAGAAATGATCCAAGAAAAATTGTGGAAGTTGCAAGAGAAATTGCAAATCTTCGTGGGATGAAATTATCAAAACTTGCAAAAAGAACAAGCAAAAATGCTATGGAATTTTTTAATATAAAGTAGGTAATATGATAAAAGAAACAATAGTAGTTGAAGGAAAAGATGATATAAGTAATATAAAATCAGCAGTCGATTGCGAAATTATTGCGACAAACGGCCTTGCTTTTGGCAAAGATTTGATTGAAAAATTAAAAGAAATTGACAAAAGGTGTGGAATAATAATTTTTACCGATCCAGATTTTGCAGGAAAAAAAATCAGGGCAAAAATTTCCAAAGAAATTCCAAACGCTAAGCACGCTTACCTCGATAGGAAAAAAGCAATCAAAAAGGGAGATTTGGGAGTAGAAAACGCCTCAAAAGAAGATATAATTGAGGCACTCAAAAACGCCCACGCCTCAACTTGTCAAAAAAGAGAAGAATTTACCATGAAAGACCTTTTGGACAATAATCTTACTCTTACAAATGACAGCAGAAACAGAAGGGAAAAACTTGGCGATATTTTATCCATAGGATATTTTAATTCCAAACAACTTTTATCAAAACTAAATTCCTTTGGCATAAGTCGAGAAGAATTTGAAAGTGCGGTTGAAAAATTATGAAAAAATTATATTCACCAAAAACAATAAAAATAATCCAAGACCTTTATGGTTTTAAATTTAGCAAATCTTTGGGTCAAAATTTTTTGGTAGACAAAAATTTTGTTGATAAAATTATAGACTTATCAGAAATTGAGGGCGAAAATATTTTGGAAATTGGGCCGGGAATTGGAACAATCAGCCAAGAGATGGCGAAAACTTGCAAAAAACTTGTTGTAATAGAAATAGATAAGACTCTTATTCCAATTTTAAATGACAATTTGGGAGAATTTCCAAATGTTGAAATAATAAATGCAGATATTTTAAAAACAGACCTTGAAAAAATTGCCAAAGAAAAATTTGATGGAGAAGATTTTAAAGTTGTTTCAAACTTGCCATACTATATAACAACTCCAATAATTGAAAAATTATTTGAAGAAAATCTTTCGTGCAAAGACATGACAATTATGGTTCAAAAAGAAGTGGCAGATAGGATGAAAGCAGATGAAAAAAGCAAGGACTATTCATCGCTTTCAGTTTTTATAAAATATTATGCAGAAATTACAGGCCAATTTAAGGTTCCAAAATCAGTTTTTATGCCCCAACCAAAAATAGATTCCCAAGTTTTAAAATTAAATTTGAGACTTTATGATGAGAAAGTTGATAAGGATATTTTGTTTAAAATAGTAAGAGCAGGTTTCAATAAAAGAAGAAAAACCATACTAAATTCCCTATCAAGTGTGATTGAAAAAGAAGATTTAAAAGAAATATTGGGAAAATTAGACTTAAAAGAAAATCTCAGAGCAGAAAATCTTTCCCTTGACGATTTTATAAAAATAGCCAATGAATTTGAAAAAATAAAAGGGTAGATTGAAAGAGATTATCATTTGAGTATAATAATCATATTAGAAAAAAAGATTTATAAAAAAAGATTGGAGAAAATATGAAAAAAGTAACAATTTACACATCAAACACCTGCCCACATTGCAAGGCAGCAAAAAATTATTTAAAAGAAAATAATATAGATTTTGAAGAAAAAAACGTAGACGAAGATAGAAGTGCAATCGACTATTTAGTAGAAAATGGCCACAGAGGAGTTCCGGTTATAAATATTGACGGAGAAGATATTGTAGGCTTTAATAAAGAAGTAGTAGACGAAAAATTAGGATTATAAAACAAAAACCCATCTTAGACCTTTTGAGATTTATCTTTGGTCGGATGGGTTTTACTTTGTTTGGGCTAATTATTAGATGGATTTAATTAAGTAAGGCTAGACAATTAAATTAAAGTATTAGTCTACTTGGTTTACCAATATTAATAACTTTATCTAAATACTATCAGCAATTTATTCTACAAAAAAAGTGAGCTTATCGCTCACTTTTTGTCTTCTTCTAAGGCATCTATTGTTTTTTTGTGGAGAAGTTTTCTGTAATCATCTTCTAGATTATTTTTTATGATTTTGTTGTAGCAAAAATCCATAAAAACTAGAACTGGAAATTGCGGGGAGATTATATTTCCGCCTCTCAAATCTTCTATTGTTGGAATAATTACTTTTTCGTCCACAAATGAAAAATTATCTTTTGAATTTGATGTTATAAGAATTGTTTTTGCGCCGTTTTCTTTGCCTTGTTTTAGGGCGAAAAGAACGGATTCTTTGTTGGCTGAAAGGCTTATGCCAATAAGCAGAGAATTTTCTTTTTGAAAAACTGCCCTCATTCTCATTTCATCTTGATAATCTATTGCCATTACTAAAATTCCAAGCCTTGTAAGCCTTGATTGCATTTCTCTTGCTACAAGTCCCGAACTTCCTATTCCCACGAATAAAACTGATTTTGATTTTATAATTAAATCTGCTATTTTATCAATTTGTTCGTTGTCGATAAGGGATGGAAACATATTTAAAATTCTTCCGTAAGTGTTTAAAACTTCCTCTACATTAAATGAAGATTTGGAAATTCCTTTTAAAAATCCTTCTTCATACCTGTAAATAAATTCTCTATATCCCTTAAAACCACATTTTTGTGAAAATCTTGTTATAGATGATTCGGAAACGTGGAGTTTGTTTTTGATATTTTTTATTGAAAAATCTTCCTTGTGTTTATTTTTTATAAAATAATCGGCAATTAGTTTTTCAACTTCTGTAAATTTATCATAACTATCAACTATAGCAACAATGGCGGAATTTTTTATCATGGCTACCTCTTTTATTGAAATCTTCTAATCAACTACTCCAAGTATATCATTAATTTCATTTTTGTATAAGACTGCCTTTGCTCCATAGATTACTTGAACTCCTCCTGGCACGTCAAGCACCCCTGTTGCCCCTGTTTGTTTTAAAATATTTTTATCAACAATTTTTGGATCTTTTAAATTTACTCTTAATCTTGTAATACAAGCGTCAACATCAATTATATTTTCACTTCCACCAAGCGCATCTAAAATCACAAGAGCTTCTTCGTGAAGATTTGAATTTGAATCTTTTTTAACTTCTTTTTCTTCAACAACTTCATCGTCGCCTCTTCCTGGTGTCATTATATTAAATTTCTTTATTAAGAAAGAAAATGAGAAGTAGTAAAGAGCTGCCCAGATTAATCCAAATGGAATTTCTAATAACCAGTGAGTCTTTTCATTTCCTTGAAGTACACCAAATAAGATAAAGTCAATTACTCCACCAGAAAATGTATTTCCAATATTTATATTTAATAAATCAGCAATTAAGAATGATAAACCATCTAAAAATGCGTGGAAAACATATAAAAGTGGTTGAACGAAAAGGAACATATATTCAAGAGGTTCTGTAATTCCTGTTATAAATGAAGTTAAAGCAACTCCCAAAAATAATCCCTTTAATTTTTTCTTGTTTTCTTCTTTTGCGTTATTATACATTGCAAGAGCAGCTGCAGGCAAACCAAACATCATTGTTGAAAATCTTCCTGCAAAAAATCTTGTTCCTTCTGTGAATAATCCTACGTGATTTGGATCAGCTAATTGAGCAAAAAATATTTTTTGAGCACCAACAATTTGCTCTCCAGCAACCATTTCCACTCCGCCAAGTTCTGTGTACCAAAACATTGGATAAATCATGTGATGAAGACCAACAGCTCCAGATAATCTCATTAGCATTCCGTATAAAAATGTTCCAAAAACTCCAAGTTTTGCAATTGATTTTCCAGCAGAAATTAATAAGTGTTGGAAAGGTGGCCAAACTATAAAGAAAAATACTCCGACAATAATTGCAACAAAAGATGTAACTATAGGAACAAATCTTGAACCACCAAAAAATCCTAGAACTTGTGGCAATTGAATATTGTAATAATTATTATGAAGATAAACTGCAATAAGACCAATAACCAAAGCACCAACAACACCAGTATCAATTGGATCTCCGTCAGGGTTAAAAATTGAAAGAAGAGTTGATATAGTTGCATTCATTACCAAAAATCCAACGGCACCAGCAAGAGCTGCAACTCCTTTTTCCCTGTTTGCAAGGCCAACCATAATACCAATACACAAAAGCACGGCAAGATTTGCAAAAATTATATTACCAGCACCAGCCATAACCTTAAAAATAGTTTGTAAAACACTATTTGCTAAAAAAGGATAGGCATCAATTGTAGCTTGTGATGAAAAAGCACCACCAATTCCTAAAAGTAAACCTGCGGCAGGCAACAATGCTATCGGTAGCATAAAAGCCTTGCCGACTTTTTGTAAATACTTAAACATATTTCCTCCTAAATTATTTTTTTAGAACATCAGCAAATTTTTGGGTTATTAATTGAGGTCTAGTAATTGCAGAACCAACCACAGCAGAAAATACTCCACAAGCAAAAACTTTTTTTAAATCTTCTGGCGTATTAATTTTGCCTTCAGCTATAACAGGCTTGTTTGAAAATTCTACAATTTTTTTAATAGACTCAAAATCAGGACCATCAAAATTATTACTATAAGAAGTATAGCCAAAAAGAGTTGTTGAAATAATATCAAAACCAAGATCTAAAGCGTTTTTACATTCATCAATCGTAGAACAATCCGCCATGGCAAGAGTATTATTGTCATGAATTAATTTGAGTAAATCTATTAATTTTTCATCATTTGGCCTTTTCCTATTAGTTGCATCAAGAGCAATTATTTCGCACTTAGAATCAATTAATTCTTCAATTTCTTTTTTAGTTGGAGTGATATAAACTTCGCTGTCAGGATAATTTTTTTTAATAATTCCAATAATTGGCAAGTCAACTTGTTTTTGAATTTCTTTAATATCCTCAACAGATTGAGCACGAATACCACTTGCTCCACCAATTTTTGCAGCAAGAGCCATTTTTCCCATAATAAAACTAGAATGAAGAGGCTCATCATCTAAGGCTTGGCACGATACAATTAATTTCCCCCTTAATTTTTCTAAATCCATATAACCTCCTTATCTATTTACTTTATTAAATTATATAAAAACAAGAAATTGTTTTCAATTATAGTAACTAAACAGGTTAGTCTTTCAAAAAGCGACAAATTTAAGACAAAAACAAAAGAATTTGGAAGTACTTTCAAGGCGATTGAAAAAAATTAAAAATTAGCAAAAAATTTTAAAATTTTTAAATTGATTTTTTTTAGTTATATATTCGTGCCAGATGACTGTCTACGCATTTAAATTTATAAAGAAATTTTTAAATTTTAAAAATTCAAAATTTATCTAACAAAAAAACGTTTTTCGTAAATATTTTTTTAAAATTTTACAAAATAAATTCGAAATAAATTATTTTAAAGATTGAAATTATGCGATTAATTTTATTTGGCAATCTTTTTTCAAAAAAATATAGAAAAACATTCTTATTTCCTTTTTCTTGTGATATAATTTAAGCAAAAGGAGGCATTTTATGTTTGATTTTAAAAGTGCAAAAAAAAGAGTAGACGAAGCTATTAACCCAACCCACATGTTTTATTCTGAAATTTTTTCAGATTTATCAAAAAACAATGTGTACATTAAACCAGAAAATTTACAAAAAACTGGTTCTTTTAAATTGAGGGGAGCTTATAACAAGATTTCAAAAATGGATGAGGAATCAAAATCCGTTGGAATCGTAACCGCATCAGCTGGAAACCACGCCCAAGGTGTAGCATTTTCTGCAAACCACCAAGGCATAAAGGCAATTGTTTGTATGCCAGAAACAACTCCAATGATTAAAGTTGATGGAACTTTAAAATATGGAGCTGAAGTTGATCTTCACGGACAAACTTTTGACGAAACAAATACATACGCTCAACAACTTGCCAAAGAAAAAGGCTATACTTTTATTCCTCCATACGATGATGAAGATGTAATTGAAGGACAAGGAACAATTGCTCTTGAAATTTTAGAAAGTTTACAAGAAGCTGACTACATATTAGTACCAATCGGTGGCGGTGGACTTGTTTCTGGTATTGCAAAATGTGCAAAAGAAATGAAACCAGAAATTAAAATAGTTGGTGTAGAACCAGCAAATGCTGCATCAATGCAAGCTGCTATGGAAAAAGGTGGACCAATTACATTAGATTCTGCTGATACAATCGCAGATGGTACTGCTGTTGCAAGAGTTGGAGATATTACTTACGAAATTTGCAAGGAAAATGTTGATGAATATATTTCTGTAACAGAAGAAGAAATCATGGTAGCCTTGACTACTTTGATGGAAAAACATAAACTAGTAGCAGAGCCTTCAGGAGCATTAAGTCTTGCTGCAAGTAAAAAACTTGGTTGCAAAAATAAAAATGTTGTTTGCGTAATCAGTGGTGGAAATATTGATATGTCATTTATTTCTCAACTAATCCATAAGGGACTTTATGAAGATGGAAGAATCGCAAGATTTACTGTTGAACTTCAAAATGCACCTGGAAAGCTTAGAGATCTTCTTGATGTTATAGCTTATACAAAAGCAAATATTGTTGAGGTACTTCACGATAGCCTTGCAGCAACTAGCAGATATAAAAATATCCAAGTTGAAATAACCCTTGAAACAAATGGAAAAGACCATATCAGGAAGATTAAAGAATTACTTACTGAGAAAGGATACAATATTCATTAAATGAAATTAGAAAAGATACTAAAAGAAATTTCCTACATTTCAAAAAATATTCAAAATGATAGAGAAATTGTAGGAGTTTCTTCAAATTCAAAAGAAATAAAAAAAGATTTTATATTTGTAGCGATAAGAGGATTTGAATTTGATGGACATAATTATATAGAAAATGCCCTAGAAAATGGAGCATCAACTATAGTCTATACAAATGATGACGTAGAATTTAAAAATGGAATAAATTATATAAAAGTTGAAGATGCAAGATTAGCTCTTGCAAAAATTTCAAATTTCTTATCAGATTTTCCATCAAAGTCATTTAGAATGATTGGAGTTACAGGAACAAATGGAAAAACTACAACTGCAAATATAATCTCATTTCTTTTGAACAAACTGGGAGAGCCTTGTGCAAATATTGGTACAGATGGAGCTTTTTTTAACGGCAAAACTTTACCAACTGAGCATACGACACCAGAAATTACAGATATAAACTATATTTTAAATGAAGTCAAAAAAGATGGAATTAAAAATGTAGTTATGGAAACATCATCTCATGGTTTGTGCCTAAAAAGAAATTATGGAATAGATTATGAGTATGGAGTTTTCACAAATTTATCTCCAGAACACATGGACTACCATAAAACTATGGACAATTATTTTATGGCAAAAATGATTTTACTAAATCATGCCAAAAAACAAGTTGTAAATTTAGATGATGATTATGGGAAAAAAGCTAAAGAAATTTTCAAAGATGCCCTTACAATTTCTATAAATGAAGATTCAGCCTATAGAGCAGAAAATATAAAAAGAATAGATATGGGACTTGAATTTTTTGTAAATGGTGTTAAATTTCATCTAAAAAGATTTGGAATGTATGATATTTACAATTCTCTTTGTGCTATAGCAATTGCAAACGACCTTGGTTTTGAATTGGAAGAAATTTCTAAAGCCTTGGAAGGATTTAAGGGAGTAAAATCAAGATTTGAATTTATAGAAAATAATCTTGGAATAAATATAGTAGTAGATTTTGCCCACACAACAACATCTTTTGAAAGTCTCTATAAAGATTTGCCAAAAGATAAGAAAAAATTTGCTGTTTATGGAATAAGTGGCGACAGGACTCCAGATATAAGGAGAGGCCTAGGTATAATTTCTGCAAAATATGGTATATTTTCTGTAATTACAACAGACGATCCAAAATTTGATACCTTTGAAAATATTTCAAACCAAATAAAAGAAGGTGTCGAAGAAAATGATGGTGAATGCATTATCATAAGAAATAGAAAAGAAGCCATAAAATATGCAATTACCCATGCCAAAAAAGGAGACTTTGTTCTAATGCTGGGCAAGGGTGAGGAAGATTTCTTAAAATTAAAAAATAATATCAAAACCTACTACAGCGAAAAAGAAACCATAAGGGAAGTTCTAGAAGAGCTATGAAAATTTTTGTAATAGGAGCAGGGGTAAGCTCGCTTGCCTTCTGCTCTTTTTTAAATAATGAAAATATAACAGTGTTAGATTCAAACAAGGATAGCGGAAGAAAACTCCTTACAACAGGAAATGGCAGGTGTAATTTCACAAATTTAAATCTTTCCTATGATAATTTTTATTCAAATAAAAAAGATTTTGTAAATTATTCCTTGGATAAATTTTCAAACAAAGATTTGATAAAATATTTTGAATATTTGGGCATAGAGTGGACTAATTTACCATCTGGAAGATGCTATCCAAAAACTATGAGCTCACAGACTGTAAAAGATGCTCTAATGATGAAAGCAGCTGAAAATGCAAAATTTATTTTTGACCAAAAAGTTTTGGATATAGATTTTGACAAAAAATTAATCATAACAGAAAAAAATAAATATAAGTACGACCTTCTTGTGATTGCATCTGGTGGAAAAACTTTAAAAAATTCAGGTTCTGATGGTTCTATTTTTAAAATTTTAGAAAAACATACAAAAATCGAAGATATGACTTTTGGAATAACAAATTTTAAGGCCAAAAATCCCCTATCAAAAAAAGCTAAGGGTGTTAAGGTAAATGCAAAAGCAAGTTTGAAAGTAGATGGAAAATATATAAAATCATCAACTGATGATGTGATTTTTCAAACTTATGGTCTTACAGGAACTGCAATTTTGGATCTTTCAAATTTGATTTCTCTTGCCTTAAAAGATGGTAAAAAAGTTAATCTTGACATTGACTTTTATCCAGAGTATAAAAAAGATGGACTTTTAAAGAAATTAGAAGAAAAGTCAAAGAGATTTCCTAATAGAAATATTGAAGAATTATTGATTGGAAATTTAGATAAAAAACTCATAATTGATATACTTAAAAGGGTTAAAATAAATTCTGGCAAAAAAAATATTTCAAGAAAAGATTTGGAAAAAATTTCAAATATTTTGAAAAATCTTTCTTTTGATATTATAGATATAAATGACAAGAACAACGCCCAAGTGACTTTGGGAGGAGTATCTTGTAAGGAAATCGACAAAAAAACCATGAAATCTTTAAAGATTAAAGATTGTTATTTTATAGGAGAGGTCATGGATGTTGCTGGAGATTGCGGTGGATATAATATTCAATGGGCATTCTCATCAGCAAAAACTGCCTCAGAGGATATAAGGAGATTAAATGTTTAAGATAAATAGAAAGCTAAAAGAATTAAAACACAATGGAGAAAGAATTTCTTTGGCGATAATTGGTTGTGGAAAAATGGGAGCAAGTCTTATAAATCAATTGGGAGATATTGATGCAATAGAAGTTTCTCTTGTAATAGAACACACACCACAAAAAGCAAAAATTGCCCTAATTGATTCAGGAATTTCTGAAGATAAAATTATAAATACAGATTCTTATGACGAAGCCTATGAGGCTTTGAACAAGGGTTTTGTTGTAGTAAGTTCAAATTATAGACTTGCTTACAAACTTTTACAAATTACAGCCGTAATAGATGCTACAGGAAATCCACCATTTGGAGCAGAGCTTGCAGCAAAATCAATTCAATATCATAAGCATTTTATTACACTCAATGTAGAATGTGATGCAGTTGTTGGACCAATTCTTTACGATATGGCAAAAAAAGCTGGAGTCGTTTATACAGGAATTGCAGGAGATGAGCCAGGCTCAATAATAGATCTTTGCGATTTTGCTTATGGAATTGGACTAGAGATTTTGGTTGCAGCAAAAGGAAAAAATAATCCATTAGATAACTATGCAAATGCAGAAATTTTAAAAGACCAAGCAAAAGAAAAAGGGCTTTCTCCAAGAATGCTAACAAGTTTTGTCGATGGAACAAATACAATGATAGAATTAAATTCAGTTTGTAACTGCCTTGGATTTTTGCCAGATACATTTGGCTGTCATGGAATTGCTACAAGCCCAGAAACAGCTGTAGAAGATTTTAAATTAAAAGAAGACGGTGGAGTTTTATCATCATATAAAACTGTAGAATTTTCTCCAGGCATGGCTCCAGGAGTATTTCTAATTGTAACAAGCGACAAAAAAGAAGTAAGAGATTTGATGAAATTTTTAGGCTTTGGCGATGGTCCAAATTATTTATTATTTAGACCATACCACTTAACAAGTCTTGAAACACCAATTACAATCTACAACGCAGTTTTGGAAAATGAGCCAACAATAGCTCCACTTCATGGTCAAGTTGCCGATACAGTTTCAGTTGCAAAAAGAGATATAAAAAAGGGAGAATATTTAGAAGGAATAGGATCAGATAAGGTATTTGGAAAATTAACCGACCACACAAGATCAATAAAAGAAGATCTACTTCCAATAGCCCTAATCACAGAAAAAACAAAAGCTATAGTAGATATTCCAAAAGATACCGTAATAAATTTATCAATGATAGAACTTGACGAAGAAGCAACAATAACAAAATTAAGAAGAAGACAAAATTCAATGAAATTATAGAAAAGATTACAAATGAATCTTAGAGCGTAGACAAACCCTCAGGCACGAATATCTGACTCCAAAAATTGTTGATTTCTAAATTTAAAAATTCTAAAATCGCAAACTCACTAACGCTCAAACAATGCGATTTTTGATGAATTTTAAAATTTGAAATCAAATCAATTTTTTCCATATGATATTCTTAGCGTGAGGTTTTGTATACTTTGTCAATAGTCTAGACTGCAAACGCAGTCTTATTTTTTTGCTATATTTTATCTGTAATTATTTTTTTGTAAAATTTTTAAAATAATTTGAAGATTAAAAATAAAAGTTTGATTTGTGAAAATTTAATTTTATTATGATGGCATTCTACATTAGTTTAAAGTTATTATTTTCATCAAAATTTAAAATAAAAAAATAAAATGACAAATGATTGACAAGTATTGAAAGATAAATTAAAATTAAATTGTAAATAAAACATAGAATAAAAAAAATAAAAAATAAGGAGGACTCTATGAAAGGGTTTGCGATGTTAGGAATTGGTAAGACAGGTTGGATTGAAAAACCAGAACCAGAAATGGGACCATTAGATGCGCTTGTTAAACCAATAGCTTTAGCTCCATGTAGCTCAGATATTCACACAGTTTGGGAAGGAGCTATCGGAGATAGACACGATATGATTTTAGGTCATGAGGCTGCAGGAGAAATTGTAAAAGTTGGAGAATTAGTTAAAGATTTTAAACCTGGCGATAGGGTTTTGGTTCCAGCTATCACTCCAGATTGGTCATCTCTTGAAAGTCAAGCAGGATTTCCAATGCATTCAGGTGGAATGCTTGCTGGATGGAAATTCTCAAATTTTAAAGATGGTGTATTCGGAGAATTATTCCATGTAAATGATGCTGATGCTAACCTTGCTTTGATTCCTGAAGGAGTAGATCCAGTTTTAGCTCCAATGTTATCAGACATGGTTACAACAGGATTCCACGGAGTTGAACAAGCTGATGTTCAATTTGGAGATGAAGTTTTGGTAATTGGAATTGGACCAGTTGGTTTAATGTCAGTTGCAGGAGCTAATCTAAGAGGAGCAAGTAGAATTTATGCAGTAGGAACTCGTCCAAATTGCGTTGAAGCTGCTAAATTTTATGGAGCAACAGATATAATTTCTTACAAAGACGGATCAATTTCTGAACAAGTTTTAAAACTTACAAATGGTAAGGGAGTTGATAGAGTTATAATTGCTGGTGGGACAGTTGATACTTTTGAAGAAGCAATCAAGGCTATGAAACCAGGTGCAAAAATTGGTAACGTAAACTACCTTGATGGTGGAGAATATATCAAAATTCCTAGAGTTGAATGGGGAGTTGGAATGGGCCACAAGGCAATTAATGGAGGTCTAACACCAGGTGGAAGACTCAGAATGGAAAAACTTGCTAAACTTGTTTCTTGTGGAAAATTAGATCTTTCAAAACTTGTTACCCATAAATTCAACGGATTTGAAAATGTTGAAAAAGCATTATACTTAATGAAAGATAAACCAAAAGATTTAATTAAACCAGTTGTAATTGTAGCAGAAGATTTAATGGAAGATTAGATGAAAATAATAATAGTATCAGGATTTTTGGGAAGTGGAAAAACAACCTTTATAGAAAAATTGTCAAAAAAATTGGATGATGTAGTAATTTTAGAAAATGATTATGCTAAGGCAAATGTAGACAAAGACTTATTAAAAAATACAGGAAAAGAAATTTTATCCTTGGAAGAAGGCTGCATTTGTTGTTCAAAACAAAAAGATTTTGCAACGACAGTTATGAGCATAGAAAATACAATAAATCCAGAATATTTGATAATAGAGCCAACAGGTTTGGGATATCTTTCTAAAATAATTGAAAATATTAGTCCGATTGAATATGAAAAAATAAAAATTTTAAAGCCAATAGCCATAGTTGACTATTATAGTATCGATAAGATTATGGGAGAATATAAAGAACTTTTCCTAGATCAAATCCAAAACTCATCCTATATACTATTATCAAAAACTGAAAATATAAGTACAGAAAAAATCGAAAAAGAAGCAAAAAAACTTGAAGAATTAACAAAAGCAAAAGTTTTTACAACTCACTACAATGATTTTGATAAAAAAGAATGGGACTCTCTTATTGGGGAATATGATAAAGAATCTCTAATAAGAGGGGACTATAAACATTTACACCTTGATAATTTGGTATATGAAAATGTAGTTTTCAAAGATTTCAATGAACTTGGAACAAATTTCAATGCAGTTTGCCAAAATAGGTTTGGAAAATTAATTAGAGCCAAGGGCCTTGTAAAGGTAGAAGACAAAAAGGTCAAGGTAGATGTGGTAGATAATAAATTTTCAGTAGAAAAATACGAGGGAGAATCTTTTACAAATTCTTTGATATTTATTGGAGAAAATTTGGAAGAAAAATCTTTTGATATACTTTTTAAAAAGAAAAATTAGAAGCCCAAAGGCTTCTTTTTTTGTGGGGATTTTTAAAAAATATAAAAATCTATTATAATGATTTTAAGGAGTTATTATGGATATATTTATTGTTGAGGATGACAAAAAAATTTGTGAGGAGCTTTGTTTTCAGCTTGAGCTTTTGGGATATAGGTGTTTTGTTCCAAATGATTTTTCTAATATTTTGGAGGAATTTCAAAAAAGAAATTATAAGCTTATTTTGATGGATTTGAAACTTCCTTTTGAAAATGGATTTTATTGGTGTGAGAAAATTAGGAAAATTTCAAATCTTCCTATAATTTTTCTAACAAGTGCAGCTGATGATATAAATTTAATTAATGCTATAAATTATGGGGCAGATGATTTTATTTCCAAACCCTTTTCCATGCAGGTTTTAAATATGAAAATAAAGGCCCTTCTTAGAAGAACTTATGATTTTTCTGGGAAAAATTTAGACCTTTCTTATAAAAATATTTCTTTGATTAAAGATAAGATGATTTTAAAAATCAATGACAAAGAAATAAATCTTTCTAAAAATGAATTTTTGATTTTGGAAATTCTTATGGAAAAACCTGAAAAAATTATTTCAAGAGAGCTTATTATGGATAAGCTTTGGGCGACAGATTCTTTTATTGATGATAATACTTTGACTGTAAATATCAACAGACTTAGGAAAAAATTGAAAAATCTTGGTTTAGATGATTTTATTCAAACAAAAAAGGGAGTGGGATATTTTATAAAATGAAAAATTTAAAATTATTTTTTAGCATTAATAGGGCTTATATTTTCTCCTTTTTTATTTTTCTTATCTTATCCTTAATATTTTCTTTGGCCTTTCCTATAGATTTTAGGATTTTTTCCTATTGCTTATTAATTTTATTTTTTATATTTTTATTTATAGGAATTTTTAGATTTTTTAAGGCCAAAAAGTGTTTGGAAAAAAATTCTTTTTCTTATTTTGAAAAAAATATCTATGAAAGACACTTGAAAGAAATTTTTGAAAGAAAGGATAAAGAGATAGAAGATCTTAGAATTTCTAGTAAACTAAGGCAAAATGATTTGGAAAATCTTTTGACAATTTGGACACATCAAATAAAAACGCCCCTTTCTAGTATTTCTTTGATTAGTGAAAGGGAAGAAAATTATGATATAAAAAGAGAGCTAATAAGGATTGATGATTATATTGCATCGATTTTATCTTTTATAAAATTGGGTCAAGACAGTCTGGATTATTCTTTCAAATCTTTTTCAATTGAAAAGCTTATTAAAGATATTGTAAAAAGATATAGGATCTTTTTTATCCATAAAAACTTAAAATTGATTCTCGATATAGAAGATGAGAATTTAGTTTCAGATCCAAAATGGCTAGGACTTGTCCTTGAGCAGGTTTTGTTTAATGCTATAAAATATACAGATAAGGGTTTTATTAAAATTTCCTACCACAATTCTATCTTAAAAATTGAAGATTCTGGAATTGGAATTAAAAAAGAAGATTTGAAAAATATTAATAAATTTGGTTTTAGTGGAGATAGTGATAAAAGAGATGCAAATTCAACTGGCATAGGACTTTTTTTGGTAAATGAAATATTAAAAAAACTTGGATATGCTTATAAAATCAAATCTAAAGAAAAAAATGGAACTATATTTTCATTAAATTTGAAAAAATCTGAAATTATTGAAAATTAATCGGCATTTGCCGATTTTTTTTAATCTTACAATATGTAAGTTTAGGGAAAAAATTGTAAGTTTAGATTAGGGATTTTTTCTTTTATTTTTTGTAATATAGACTTAGGAGGATAATATGAATATATTAGAAGTTAAAAATTTAAGAAAAGTTTATAATAGTGAAGATAAAAATACAGAGGTTGTTGCCTTAAAAGATATTAATTTTGAGGTTGAAGAAGGAGAATTTGTTGCCATAATGGGCGAGAGTGGGTCTGGGAAATCTACACTTTTAAACTTAATTGCAACTTTGGATAAACAAACTTCTGGAGATGTGATTTTATCTAATGAAAATACAAAAAATAAAAGTGATAAGGAAAGGGCAAAATTTAGGAGAGAAAAATTGGGTTTTGTCTACCAAGATTTTTCGCTTTTATCTTCTTTAAACAACAGGGACAATATATTTTTGCCTCTGGTTTTATCAAATGAAAAATACAAAATTATGGAAGAAAAATTAGCTCCTATTGCAAAGGCATTAAAAATTTCTAATCTTTTGGACAAATTTCCTTATCAAATTTCCGGAGGACAAAAACAAAGAGTTGCCGTTGCAAGATCTCTTATTACAAATCCAAAAATTTTACTTGCAGATGAGCCGACAGGAGCCTTGGATTCAAATTCTTCCATGGAGCTTTTAAATATTTTTGAAAAAATAAACAAAAATGGCCAAACAATTTTGATGGTAACTCATTCAACCATGGCTGCTGCAAGAGCATCTAGAGTTTTATTTATAAAGGATGGGAAAATTTTCTATGACCTTTATAAGGGAGATAGGACCAATGACCAAATGTATGAAAAATTGGTCAAATCTCAAATGATGATTTTATCTGGGGGTGAGGGATTTGAACAAGCTTAATTTTAAAATGGCGACAAGGGGAATAAAAAATAATAAATTTTTGTATTTTCCCTACATTTTGGCATCAAGTTTTATGCTTTTTATTTTTAATCTTTTAATAGATTTAAAAAGTGAAAAATTTATTCTAGACTCCAGGGGAAGCGAAATCATAAAAACTCTTTTGGAAATGGGTTCATGGATTGTGGCTATTTTTTCTCTGATTTTTCTTGTCTACATGGCAAAAACCATTGTCAAAAATCGCTACAAGGAATTGGGACTTTTGTATGGACTTGGAATGGACAAAAAATCTTTGAGAAAAATTTTGATTATAGAAAATTTAATTCTTGGAATTTTAGTCTTGATAATTGGAACATTTTTTACAATTCTTTTGGGACCTCTTTTTATAAATTTGGTGGCAAGAATTTTAAAAATTCAAACTCAAATTAAACTTTCTATAAATTTTTCTAAGTTAGCTTTGGGACTTATGATTTTTGCCATAATCTTTATTTTAATAACTTTGATAAGTTTAAATTCAATTAGAAAAACAAATCCGATTGAGCTTTCAAAACTTTCCCAAAAAGGCGAAAGTGAGCCAAAGGCAAATATTATTTCTATGATTTTAGCCATAATTTTAATTGGCTATGGGTATTACACAGCCCTTTCAATTGATGGAGGAATATTTCAAGCTATCCCAAGATTTTTGCCAGCAAGTATAGCAGTAATAATTGGAACATATTTTTTCTTTAGATCTCTTGTAATTTGGATTTTAAAACTTTTTAGAAAAAATAAAAAAATTTATTATAAGGGCACAAATATGACCTTTATCGGAGAACTTATCAAAAGAAGCAAGGAATCTGCCATGGCACTTTCATCAATTACCATTATCTCTTCACTTTTTCTTTTGAGTTTTGTAGTTATGAGTGCCATGTTTGTTGGGAAAAATGATTTATTAGATAGGATTGCTCCAAGTGATTTTTTGATTCAATACCAAGAAAATGATAAGGAAAGTGAAAAATATACAAAAAATTTCCTTGAAAAAAATATAGGAAAAGAAAAAATAAAAAATCTTGGAGAATTTAAAAGGAAAGGTCTTGTAGTTAGTGAAAAATCGCCTGGAAAATTTTCTATACTAGAAGATGATGACTTAAGAAAAACAATAATGGATGATAAAACAAAAATTATATCCATAACAGATATAAAATCTTTTAATATGGCGAACAAGACAAATTTTTCTCTTAAAAAAGATGAGGCAATAGTCTTTGATTCAAAAGCAAAAAAATACGATAAAATTTCAATAGAAAATCAAAATTTGAAAGTAAAAGAAAATGCAAAAAACATTTCCTATGTCTTAATGGATCCTACGACAAGTTTTTTTCACAATATTCTTGTAGTTGTAGATGATTTGGATGAATTTTCAAAAAAAATATCTGATGGCAAAAATAATAAGATTTTCCCTAGTGTATCAGGAACGTATTTTGACCTAAAAGAAAAAAATCAAAAAAATATTGATGAGATGGCAAATACATTAAATAAAAATATATCTGATACAGATAAAATTTTAGTTAAAAATTCCATAGAAAACAGGATGGAATTTGATAAAATTCACACGGGAGCCTACATTGTTGTTCTTATTTTAGCCCTAGTATTTTTAATCTCAACCATAATTGTAATTTATTACAAACAAGCCGCAGAAGGCCTTGAAGATGGAAGAAATATAAAGATTCTACAAAAAGTTGGAATGAGCAAAAAAGAAATAAAAAAATCAGTCAAAAAACAAAACTATTTTACATTTTTTGGTCCCTTAATAATTTCAATAATCCATATTTTAATCGCATCAAAACTTGCCTTTGGCATGCTACAATTATTTGCCATGCTTGAGCTTAGAAGATTTATAGAAATAGAAGCAATTTGTATAATAATTTTCTCATTAATTTATATAATGATATTTAGAATAACCCTTCCAATATATTTTGAAATGGGGAAATTAAATAAGGAGTAAAAATGAAAAAAATATTTAAAATTTTACTTTATATAATAATTTCAATTTCAATATTAGGATTTTTGTTTATATTTTTGTGGACAAAAATTCCGGAATTTAAAGCCAAAAAAGAAATCTCAGATTTAGAACAATATGCTCAAAAAATAGAAGATATAAAAATCGACGACCAAGTAGAAATTATTGGTCTAGGCGAGGCTACACATGGAAATAAAGAATTTCAAGAATTGAAATTAGACCTATTAAAAAAATTATTAAAAGATGCAAATGTTAGAGTCTTTGCCTTGGAATGTGATTTTTCAGAAGGTATGGAGATAGATTCTTATGTAAAATCAGGAAAATTTCAAAAAAATCCATCAAAAATTTTCTCCTTTCCAATTTACCATACAAATCAAATGAATGATTTAATAAATTGGATAAAAAAATACAACCAAAATCACGACCAAAAAATTTCCTTTTACGGTTTCGATATGCAAAATCCAGAAAAATCTGTAAAACTTTTAAAAGATTTTGTAAAAAAAGAAAATATTGATTTTGATATAAAAAGTCTAGAAATTCTAGAAGAGGACAAAATTTCAATAAAAGATCCAAAAATGAAAGTCTTGGAAGAAAATTTAAAAAAATTAAATGAAAAACTTGAAAAAAATACCAAAGAAAAAAGACTTATAGAAAATATCCTATCAAGTTTTCCATATTATAAAATGGTTGATGATTATGTAAAATCAAGTGAATATAGAGATAAAAAAATGGCGGAAAATATTTCTTGGATAAAAGATTACGAAAAAAATTCAAGAATAATGATAGCAGGCCACAATGGTCATATTGGAAAAAAAGAAGCACTTTATAAAAATATGGGAGAAAATCTAAATGAAAAATATAAAAAATCATATTTTCCAATAGGAACAGATTTTTATAAAACAAAGGTAAATATAAAAACTATGCAAAAAAATCAAAGGACAATACAAAAATTTATATCAGCAGATCCTTTTGCCTACCAGGCAAAAAATTATAAAAATTCCTATTATTTAGATTTTTCAAAAGTAAAAGATGGAGATTGTAAAAATCTCTTAGATTCAAAAATAAAAATGGGCTCATTAGGCGAAGGCTACACTTGGGTAATGAAATTTATCCCATACTCATATAGAATAGAAAAATCTCCAAAAGAAATTTTTGATTCGATGATTTTTGTATATGAAGCAAGTCCGATTGATATTATAGAAAATTAAAAAAGCTCTTGGCTTAGCCAAGAGCTTTTTTCTTACATTCCAAAAATTTCTTTTCCAAGTTTTGTATTTTTTGGATCTTCTTTTTCGAATACTATTTTTTTAACATCGTTTTGGAATTTTATGTCTTTATAGAGGATGCCTCCTACAAAATCTTCTCCTTTTTTGAATAATTTGTAGACTTTTTCTCCGTCTTCTTTTTTGATTTCTTCGATTCCCTCGCCTGAATTTAAGCCTGCTGAAAATAGTTTTATATCTCCAAGAAGTAGGGATGAAAATGGTTTTGGTGTTTGGTAGGTTTTGTTATCTCCTGTAATGTTGCTTCCTGCAATTTGTCCCATTTCCATTGATGCTGTCCAAAGACCGATTGTAGCTTTTCCTAATTGCATACAATCTCCTGCTGCATATACATTATCATCGCTAGTTTTTAAATTTTCATTTACAAGGATTCCACGTTCAATTTCAAGTCCAGATTTTTCTGCAAGTTCTAGATTATTTCTCACACCTGTTTGAACCAAAATTGTATTTGCTTCGATTTCTTCTCCATCTTCAAGTTTTATTCCACAAACTTTACCATCTTTTTCTAAAATTTCTGCAGTATTTTTTCCTGTAGAAGTTTTGATTCCTGCATCATTTAATTCTTTTTCTAACTTTTTGGAAAGTTCATTATCAAGTTGTTTTCCCAAAATATAGTCAAAAGTTTCAATAACTAGAACTTCACAACCTGTATTTTTTACAGAAAAAGCAGCTTCAAGTCCCAAAAGTCCTCCACCAATTACTACAACTTTCTTGTTTTCCTTGATGTGGTTTTTGAAAGAATTTAAATCTTCAACAGTTCTAATTGCAAAAACTCCATCAGCGTCAATATTTTTTATTGGTGGCACAAATGGATGAGATCCTGTTGCTATAAGAGCTTTTTTATATTCAATCTCTTCCCCATTTTTTAAAATTGCCTTTTTATTTTCAAGGTCAAGTTTTTCTACTTCACATTCAAGCTTTTCTTCTATATTATTTTTTTCGTACCATTCAGGTTTTTTTACCAAAATTTCATCATCTGTAAAATCTTTTGCAATAAGCTCAGATAATTTTGTTCTCCAATAAGTGTGTTTTGCTGATTTTGAAATTATAATAATTGAAGAATTTTCTTCTTTTTTTCTAATAGTTTCAGCGGCCTTTTGACCTGCTATTCCATTTCCAACAATTAAATAATCGTACATTTATTTTCTCCTTTTGTTTATTTATTAACTAAAATTTTTTCTCTTCCTATTAGTTTACCCATTTTCAATTAATTTATCTATAAATTGGGTAAATTAATAAGGCAAAAGGAAATAAAAATTGAAAATTAAAATAAAGAAAGAATTTTAAAATGGATGATTATGTAAAACTTGCTTATGATGCAATTAAATATTATTTGGAAAATAAAACGTATCTTAGGGATTTTGATAAAAAATTTGAAAATAAATTAAATGGGATAAGAGTTGAAGTAAAAATTAATGGAAGGCTAAAAGGAATTTCTGGCTCAATTTTTCCAACCAGAAAAAATTTGGGCCTTGATATAATTTATGAAGCAGTAAACGCAGGATTTTTTGATTTAAAATTTAATCCAATTACAAAAGAAAATTTAAAAGATTTAGAGATAAAAGTTTTTGAATATTTTGATGTAGAAAAACTTAGATTTATTGAAGATTTTAATGATTATGATGGAATAATGCTCTCTTTTATGGAAGAAAATTATTATCTTTACAGAAAAGATTTTAAATCTGATATAGAAATGTTAGAAAAAGCCCTAGAAATTTCAAATGTTGACAGTTGGGATAATTTTTCTATTGATAAATTTAGGCTAAAAATTCATAAATAAAGGAGATCTTATGCGGCTTTTACTTGCGATTTTTTCATCAATTTTTGCTGCCCTTACTTCAATTTTGGCAAAAGTTGGAATTGAAGGGGTGAATTCAAATCTTGCAACTGCGATTAGGACTTTTGTAGTTTTAGTAATGAGCTGGGGCATGGTTTTTATTACTTCATCATTTTCTGGAATTTATAATATTAGCAAAAAATCCTGGATTTTTTTAATTTTATCAGGTCTTGCGACTGGACTTAGTTGGCTTTGTTATTATGGAGCTTTAAAATATGGAAACGCCTCAAAGGTTGTTCCAATTGATAAAATGAGTGTGGTTTTGACTTTAATTCTTGCATTTTTATTTTTGGGCGAAGAATTTACGGAAAAATCTATTATTGGATGTATTTTAATTACAGCAGGAACTCTTTTTATGGTTTTATAAATATACTTTTTATTGTTTTATAAATATATATTTTTTTAAATAAAAAGCAATTTGACTTTTTTCTTTAAAAATAGTAAATTAGTCAGTAGATATAGGCAATTAAAAGAAGAGTAGTTTTAAAAAATAATTTACAGAGAGGCCTTTAGGTGAAAGTGGCTATGAATTTTTTATTATGAAGATCATCTTTTAGCTTAATAAATGAAAAAATTAGTTTATTACGTAAGATAGGCGTTAACTTCATACTCAATTTTTGGGTGGACCGTCCCTTCTGGGGGCGTTTTTTTATTATAATTTATTTTAAAAGAAAATTTATAAGAAAGAAAGGGAATTATGGCAAGTTTTAAATCACTAGATACAAAAAATACTAAACAAAGAGAACTTGATCTTTCCAAATATTGGCAAGAAATTGACCTGTTGGATAAGACTTTTACAACAAGAGAAGATGCAGATGAATATATAATTTTTGATGGGCCTCCAACTGCAAATGGAAAACCAGGAATCCACCACGTTATAGCAAGAACTTTGAAAGATATGACTTCAAGATATAAAAATATGATGGGCTTTAAAGTTTTAAAAAAAGCTGGATGGGATACACACGGACTTCCTGTTGAAATCGAAGTTGAAAAAGAATTAGGTTTTACAGAAAAAGATCAAATAGAAAAATACGGCGTTGAAAAATTTAATCAAAAATGTAAGGATTCAGTTTTTAAATATTCAGATATGTGGAGAGATATGTCAGATAGAATGGCTTTTTTATATGACATGGACAATCCTTACATAACTTTGGACAATGATTATATAGAAACTGAATGGTGGCTATTAAACCAAGCTTTCAAAAAAGGATTAATTTATGAAGGTGCAAAAGTTATGCCATATTGCCCAAGATGTGGAACAGGTCTTGCAAGTCACGAAGTTGCTCAAGGCTATCAAATGGATAAGGCCATAACTTTAATTTGTAAATTTAAGAAAAAAGACGCTGACAATGAATATTTTCTAGCTTGGACAACAACTCCTTGGACTCTTCCATCAAACGTTGCTTTAACTGTTCATCCAGAACTTAGCTATGTAAAAGTAAATGACAAGACTGATGGCTGCTATTATTATTTGGCAAAATCTTTGCTTGAAAAAGTTATGGCAGATCATGAATACGAAGTTGTTGAAGAGATGAAGGGAAAAGATCTTGAGTATGTTGAATATGAACAACTACTTCATTATGTAAAACCAGATGGCAAGGCATTTTTCTTAACTTGTGCTGATTATGTTTCAGCAGAAGACGGAACAGGAATTGTTCACACAGCCCCAGCTTTTGGAGAAGATGACTACCAACTTGGAAGAAAATATAATTTGCCATTTGTTCAACCAGTTGACCTTGAAGGATGTTTTACAGAAACTCCTTGGAAAGGCAAATTTATTTTTGATACAAACGAAGAAATTTTCTTGCATTTAAGAGATGAAGGAAAAGTTTATAAAAAACAAACAATCGAACACAATTATCCTCACTGTTGGAGATGTAAAACTCCACTAGTTTATTATGCAAAACCATCTTGGTATATAGAAATGAGTAAACTTTCTGAAAAAATGGTTGAAAATAATAACGGGGTTAATTGGTATCCACAAACAATCGGAGATAAAAGATTTGGAAATTGGCTTGAAAATGTAAAAGATTGGGCGATTTCAAGGTCAAGATATTGGGGAACTCCATTAAATCTTTGGAGATGTGACGATTGTGGTCATGTTGAATCAATTGGTTCAAGAAAAGAATTGGCTGAAAAAGCTAGAGAAGATATAAGTGAAGATATAGAACTTCACAGACCATATGTTGATGATGTAACTTTAACTTGTCCTGAATGTGGAAAAGTAATGCACAGGGTTCCAGATGTAATTGACGTTTGGTTTGACTCAGGAGCAATGCCATTTTCACAAGTTCATTATCCATTTGCAAAGGGAGAAGATTTTGAAAATTATTTCCCAGCAGATTTCATTTGTGAAGGAATCGACCAAACAAGAGGATGGTTTTATTCACTAATGGCAATTTCAACAATAATTACAGGCAAAGCACCTTACAAAAATGTTTTGGTAAACGACTTGGTTGTTGATAAAAATGGACAAAAAATGTCAAAATCAAAAGGAAATACCCTAAATCCATTTGAATTATTTGATAAATATGGGGCAGATGCTGTAAGATTTTATTCTTTATATGTATCTCCTTGTTGGGTTCCAACAAAATTTGACGAAAAAGGTCTGATCGAAGTTAAAAATAATTTCTTTAGGACAATCGAAAATGTTTATAATTTCTTTGTTCTTTATGCAAATACAGATAATATTGGACTTGATGAGATCAAAAATTTTGAAAATGTAGAGCTTGAAGAAATCGACAAGTGGTTATATTCAAGATTAAATTCACTATTAAAAGCCTATTATGAACAAATGGAATCTTTTGACTACAATAAGGTTGTTCATTTGGTAAATGATTTTGTAGTAGAAGACTTATCAAATTGGTATATAAGAAGAAATAGAAAGAGATTTTGGAGAGAAGATTTAACAGAATCCAAAAAAGCAGTTTACAAAACATGCTTTGATGTTTTACTAAGTCTTTCAAAAATGACAGCTCCAATAGCTCCATTTATTTCAGAAGAAATCTACAGAAATTTGACAGATGGACTTTCAGTTCACGTTGAAAAACTTGATAAAGTTAATGAAGATTTGATTGATGAAAAATTAGAAGAGAAAATGGATCTTGTAAGAAAAATGGTTACTCTTGGTCGTGCATCAAGGGAAAAGGAATCAATCAAGGTTCGTCAACCTCTAGAAAAAATAATAGTAGATGGATCATTTAAAGACACAATCGGCGATTTAACAGGCTTAATCAAAGAAGAATTAAACATAAAAGAAGTTGAATTTGCAGATGATCTTTCAGACTTTATGGATTATTATTTAAAACCAAACTTCAGAAAAGTTGGACAAATTTTTGCTAAAAACGTGGGAGCTTTTGGAAAATTCTTGGCTGGCGTTGATGCAAAAGAATTTGTAGAAAAGGTTGAAAATTCTCCACAAGAAATCGAAATAAACGGAGAAAAATACACTGTTGAAAAAGATTATCTTGATGTAAGAATCCAAGCAAAAGAAGGATTTGATGTTGAGATGGACGGAAATGTCTTTGTAGTTTTGGATACAGAAATCACAGAAGCTCTTAAAAAAGAAGGATACGCAAGAGAATTTGTATCAAAAATCCAAAATCTTAGAAAAGAAAATGGATACGAAGTTACAGATAGAATTGATATTTTCTACAGCGCAGATGATGAATTGAAAAATGCTCTTTGTGAATACGAAGAAGAAATCAAAAAAGAAACTTTAGCAGATACAATGGAAGTTAAAGACCTTGATATAGAAGAATTCGAATTAAATGATAAAAGTGTAAAAATTGAACTAGAAAGAAAATAAATATAAGAGGAAGTGGGGAAACTTGCTTCCTTTTTTTGTGGATTGGAGTATATATGAAAATTGTACTTATGAATATGGTAAAAATTTATGATGAAAAAAATAATAAGGTTCTAGTTTTAGATAAAAAGAAAAAATACGGCTGGGAAGGCCTTACCTTTCCAGGTGGAAAAGTTGAAAAAAACGAATCTTTTGAAGATTCTGTAATAAGAGAGGCAAAAGAAGAAACAAATTTAGAAATAAAAAATCCCAAATTCGTAGGAATAATTACTTGGGCATTTACAAATGATAAGGGCGAATTTCAAAAAGACATTGGACTTTTATACCAAACAAATGATTTTTCTGGAAAATTAATTGAAGATAATAGGGAAGGAAAATTATTTTGGAAAGATTATGATGAATTTGAAAAAATGGATAAGATGAGCGATTCAATGCCGGAAATTTTAAAAATTTATGATGGAAAATACAGGGAAATTTATTGGGATGTGGATAAGGATAGAAAGGATTATTATTAAT
>UMJL01053849.1_pt1 | contig 49195 bp, 49 predicted proteins | sample 1966071 | NCBI WGS metagenome assembly UMJL01 (sample SAMEA4836148, study PRJEB28245) | human gut metagenome | biome: gut microbiome; material: fecal sample | place: Denmark | collected 2008
TTTTTTTGAAAGGTCAATGTCAGTGCAGTTGTACCGATATACTCACGAAAAAATTAATTTCTTGTCGGTGTGGAAATTGTTTTAAGCGGTGCTGGTGATATATTTCACTGTGTGGCTTTAATAACAATAAACGTTTCAACAGACTGAAATACGCACCTCAAAACGAGGTGCGTATTGTTTTATATTCACTTTTACATTGCCGCTTTCAAGCGTTTCAGTGTTTCTTCTTCACCGAGCAGCTGCATTATGGTATACAGGTCGGGGGAATTTTTTCTGCCGGTTATCGCTACTCTGAGTATTCCGCAGGCATCGGCAACCGAGCCTTTGTAAGCGTCGGGGTTTGCCTTGTATTCCTTGATGTTGGGGCAGAAGCCTAAAGGCTCGCCGACAACCTTTACACCGTCAAACCAGGCACTGCTGTCAACCTTGTGGTCATAAGCCGAAATATATGCCGTTAAAAATGCTTTACGCTCGTCGGCTGTCAGCTTTTCGTCAAACTCATAGCCGTCAACGCCGTCGCCGTAGAGATACGGGAACATCTCGGACAGATCGCTCCACTTTGCTATATCCTTGCGTACCTTCTTGCCGTTATATTTCCACAGCTTTATGCTTTCTCTGAACTTGTCGGGCGAAGCTGTGATATAAGCGTTCAGCTTTTCATCGTTATCCTTTGCCCATACGCTTATCTCGTCAAAGAGCGTTTCCTCGCTCATCTTCGATATAACGTCACGGCTTACGCTTGCCAGCTTATCCATATCGAACAATGCACCGCTGACGGGCATCTTTTCGAGCTTGAACTTGAACTGCGACATATCTGCATCGGGGTTTTTCATTCTCCACTCCTCATAATTTGAGTTTGCGATAGTCATAAGGTATTCAAGCACCGACTGAACAGGGAAACCGGCTTTTGAATAGAACGAAACGCTTGCCTCGGGGTCTTTTCTCTTGCTGAGCTTTCTCTTTTTATTCTCGCCGCCGTCAAGCTTCATTATCGGGGCAATGTGAGCATACTTCGGCATTTTAAGGCCGCTTGCTCTGAAAAGCTGTTCGTGCAGAGGATATGAGCTTATCCACTCATCGCCTCTTATAACGTGGGTAGTACCCATCAGGAAATCATCTACAACGTGTGCAAAGTGGTATGTAGGGATACCGTCTGACTTTAAAAGCACAACGTCCATTATGTTTTCGGGCATTTCGATATTGCCTCTTATAAGGTCACGGCAGGTTATCTTGTTTTCTGCGTTGCCGTCTGAGCGTAAGCGCAGAACGTATTCCTTGCCTGCCTTTATATTGGCTTCTATTTCTTCAATGGACAGATTTCTGCACTTTGCATAGCTGCCGTAATAGCCCATATCGGCTTTTTCGGCCTCCTGTGCCTTTCTTATTTCGTCAAGCTCCTCCGCCGAGCAGAAGCAAGGATATGCAAGACCACGCTTAACAAGATCCTTTGCAAAGGTCTGGTATATCTCTTTTCTCATACTCTGTCTGTACGGTCCGTAGCTGCCCTTTTCGGCCTCTCCGTCTGCCGCCGCACCTTCGTCAAAGCATACTCCGTACTGTGCAAGAGATGTGATTATCTCGTCTGCTCCGTGTTCAATCTCACGCTTTTTGTCGGTATCCTCAAGACGCAGGTAGAATACACCGTCCGACTGCCTTGCCATACACATTGAAATAAGTGCGGCATACAGACCGCCTATGTGCATAAAGCCTGTGGGGCTGGGTGCGAATCTTGTCACAGCCGCCTTGTCGGGAAGCGTTCTTGCGGGATATTTTGCAAACATATCCTCAGGTGTTGTCTTGATGTCACCGAACAGAAGCTCGGCTAAATAATTGTTGTCCATTTTTTCGCCCTTCGTTTTTTATTTTGTCTTGATAATTTGGTTCTTTCCGCCGAAGTTCTTTTTGCCTATGCGGATTATCTGAAGTATAGCAGGGTTAAGCACCAGATTTATACCAAGCTCTATAAAGAAATTGATGCCTACTAAACTTACCAGAATAAATACGAATAAGTTTGTACCCTCTGCAAGTCCCGATAAATAATCAAAGAAGAACACATAGCTTCCGAGTACAAATATTCCTGTGTTAACAACAGGTGCGACTACAGCCGATACTATAACGGCTGCTATCTGATTTTTCTTGCTTATCAGCTTATACACAAAACCTGCGACGGCACCTGCGAGTGTGCCCTTTAATATTACTGTAATTATCGTTCCGGGTATATTTACCGCAAGGAACAGATTTGCGTCACCTGTCAGCAGTACGGTCACACCGAAAACAAAGCCGAGCCATGCGCCCGAACCCCAGCCGTAAAGTGCAGAGCCTACTACGATAGGTATAAGCGTCAGCGTAATGCTGAATGTTCCGAAACGCAGTCCCATTGATATGAACTGCATAACCACAACTATAGCGGTCAGAAGACCAAGACCTATAATAGTGTTTGTGTTGATTTTGCCTTTTAATGTGTTGTTTGTGTTTGACATAAAAATCTCCTTTGCTGAAGTCCTGTTGTCAGCAGGTACCTCGCAGGGTTGTATATTTTACATATCATCCGCCGTTCAGAATATGTTCACAGCCGGTAACCGCAGAAATAGCATCTGTCGGTTCCGTCCACAATGCCGCTTACTTCTTCTGATTTTTCTTGTAGATAATATGCAGACCCTCTAATACAAGATCGGGATCGACAATAAGCTCACGTCTGCAAAGCGGAGCTATAAGGCTTGCGTAGCCTCCTGTCGCAACTATCGTAGCCTTTTCCCCAAGCTCCTCCTCATATCGCTCTATCATACCGTCTATCATGCAGGCGATACCGCCGATGACACCGGCACGCATACTATCGGGGCTGTTTGTGCCTATCATTTTTCCGACAGGCTCAGCGCCTATGAGAGGAAGGGAGGCTGTTTTACCCGACAGAGCCTCGAATGATAATCTCGGACCGGGAGCTATCGCTCCGCCGAGCATTGCTCCGCTCTTGTCGAGCGCAAATATCTTAAGGCAAGTGCCTACATCTATGAATATGCAGGGTGTGGGGTACTTGCTTTTCGCCGCTACGCCGCCGCATACAAGATCGCTTCCGAGTACGGAAGGATCGTCAATCTTTATATTAAGTCCTGTTTTGATACCGGGTGAAACGATAATAGGCTTTACATTACAGAGCTTTTCTATTCCTTTTTCGAGTATGGGGGTTATCGGTGATACGACAGAGGAAATGATACAGCCGGTTATAGCCGCATTTTCAAAGCCGTAAAGGGATAATATATCCTTCAGCTTTATCGCATACTGATCTTCCATTCTTGAAACCTGTGTGTTGAGCCTTGATATAAAGCGCAGTTCACCGTTATTGTCAAAACCGCCGAATACAATGTTAGTATTGCCGACATCTACCGCAAGTATCATTCTTTGCCCTCCGATTCTTCGGATATATCGCTTTCTATTATAGCATCTGTTTTGTCTTTGTCAATATCCCCGTCATTATTTACCGCCTTTGACAGCTTTACGGGTTTCTTTATCTTAAGATAAATCAGAATCATTCCGACAAATACCGCAATGCCGATAACCGTCAGTATAAGCCCTGTGCCAAGTCCTGCGGCAAAGAATTTAAATTCGACAACGTGTTCGCCCTCAGACAGCTTTACTGTCATCAGTGCGTCATTCAGTGCGGTATCGTAATCTGTCTTTACACCGTCAACATATACCGTCCAGCCCTTTTCGGCAGGGATAGTGGTAAACAGTATATCGTTGCTTTTTGCGTTTACCGTAAAGCGTATGTCGGTCTGACTTACCTTTTCGACCTTTGTTTCGGCATTCTTTTCGTGCATCTGAGCTATTGCCGCTGTTTCCGCTTCCTCATTGTATACGGCGAACTGCGGCTCTCTGATATAAAGGTCGCTCTTTTTCAGCACGAGCTTTACCGTTACTTCCTCGCCCTTTTCAAACTTGCCGAGATCCTTTATATTATGATTGTCGCTCTCAAAGCATACGCCCTTGTACGAGCCGTTTACATAAAGAGAAACCTCACGCTGATAGTCGGTCGGTATGAACATATAGATCTCTCCGCTCTTTGGCGCAGTTATCGTATATGTTACGCTTGCTTCGCCCGTCACATCCGTAAAGCCTATATGCTGATTTTCAAACGAGCCTTTTTTGCAGTTTTCGGCATAAGGCTCGCCGTCTGCGGAAAATACCGTGAAGAATTCTCTGTTTCCTCCGGTCATTGCGTTAAGCAGAGCGTTCTGGTTTTCGAACACGTCATACTTTGACAGCTTAAGCGAGGACAGCTTGCTGTTTGCAAGATAGCCTACAGGCAGTGCGTCCTTGTTTTCCGTGACGGTTATATCGTCCGCTGATTTTATATTTCCGGTCAGCTCGCCCTCGCAGTCAAGGATATATTTAACGCCGAAAATATCGCAGGTCAGCGGAGTGTTGCCCGAAAACCTTGAATAGTGGCCGTTTGACGTGAAGCCGAAGAATCCGAGCATATCAATAGCTTTTGCATTCAGCGTACTGCTTGAGTGCGACAGGCCGTACATATTTACAGCCATAGGGTCGTTTACCGAGCGGAAGAAGTTTTTCTCTATCCTGTAGAAGCCGTCATCCTGCGCCTTTATCTCATCCACCTTTTCACGAAGCGGAAGTATAACGCTCAGATAGCTGTCCCTTGTCGAGAAGGTAATATCCTTGTGCATTTTTGTCAGCGTATTTGTTGCATTGAAGCAAAGCTCCGCACATATCACTGCGGTTACAAGTATCACGCCTGTCTTTGGCAGCTCGCTCTTTTTCATATAGTGCCTTGCCGCATATACGGTAATACCTGCGACCGCCATGAATACTATGGCAGGAAGTGCAACGGTTATACCGTCAAACACCTCACGTCCGTCACTGTCAAGCGTGGTTATGAAAGTATCCTGTGCCTCTGTGTATATTATGAGAGCAATATAACTGAGCGTAATCGCTCCGACCGTTCTTGCCCTGACCGCTTTAAGCTGTTCAAAGCAATGCGCCGCAAGAGCGACTATGATAAACGAAAGCATAAACGAGTAGCGGTAGGGAAGCCAGTTGGGCATCTGTCCGCCGTGCCATATCATATCGACCGGTCGGATATACATACTTACAACAAGCAAGCCTATAAGCGCACCTGCCGCGATTTTCTGCTTGAATTTAAATGCTCCCGAGCAGAAAAATCCTGCCGCAAGCACAAGGGCTAGCGAACAGCAGAACAGCGCCGGCAGACCCTCCATCCTTACCGTATCGTAGGTATTGGGGAACAGCTTTCTTGCTATATCTATAAGGTTAAAATTATTAACAAGTGAATAATCCGGCTCGGTGAAGCTGAATTTGCCGTTCTGAAGTGAATTATATACAGGCAGTATCATAAATGCGCTCATCATAGCGGAAACTATTCCGCATATTCCGAAAAACGCACCTTTTGTAACAAATTTTTTTGCGATGTTAATTCCTGTGTTGCCCGTATAGGTTTCAAGCGAAAAATAACGGCAGATAAAATACAGCACCGAGAAGATCGCCGCCATAAAGCCTATGTAGAAGTTTGACACGAACGCATAGACAAGCGAGCCTATGAGCAGTCTGAAGCGGTTTTCCTTTATCAGCGAATCTATACCCCAGCAGATAAGCGGAAGTGCGATAACGCAATCAAGCCACATAGGGTCCATTGTCTGCACTATCATATATGCACACAAGGCATACATCGGGGCGAATAAGGCCGCCGTTGTCTTTGACAGCTTCTGCGACTTATGTGCAAAAAGTGCAAAGGTGACGCCGCACGCACCGAACTTTGCGAGCATCATTGTAAGCAGGCCTTCGGTTATCATACTGCGTGGGAATATCCATACAAGTATATTAAACGGGCTTGCAAGATAATAGCCGATTATGCCCATAAACTCGCCCGACAGATTTCTGCTCCACGAGTACATAAGGCTCTCGCCGTTGCCTATTACGTCATGCACATAGTCGAAATAGAAAACATACTGTGCGTTAAGGTCAAGCGACAGCACCGACCTTCCGCCAAACGGATATATTCCGAACGATATATAAGCTATACCCATCAGTATAACAGGGATAAGAAACGCCGCAAACAGATAACCGTTCTTATAGCACAGGTGTCTGAATGACAGCATTTTTTCTCTGAAATTTACCATTATTTATTATCCTCGCATCTTTGTCTGCGTCCTGATTCTTCACTGACTATATATCTCGGACGCTGCTTTATCTCCTCGTATATCTTGCTGAGATAATATCCCATAATGCCGATACCGAGCATAAGTATACTGCCTATTATAAGCAGAAGAAGTATTACGGTCGAAAAGCCGTCTGCCGCCTTTCCTGTACAGAAGTTGACAAGGGTCTGTATAGCCAGTATCACGGCAAATATAAAGAACAGCACTCCCGACCAGGTGATTATCTGCATAGGCACGTTTGTAAAGCTGGTTATTGAGCTTATAGCATATCTGAACAGCTTTCTGAACGACCACTTTGTCTTGCCTGCGTTTCTTGGTGCAACATCAAATTCGACACGCTCTGTCCTGAAGCCTACCCAGCTTGAAAGCGCACGGAAAAACGTCAGCCTTTCGGGCATTTCGTTGAGTGCATTGACAACCTTGCGGTCCATCAGCTTATAATCGCTTGCGCCGTCAAGGTCAATAGCCGAGCTGTTCTTCATCATACGGTAGAAGGTCTTTGCAAAGAGCTTGTATATTATGCCCTCCTTGCCTCTTGACGCTTTGACCGCCTCTACGACCTCCGCACCGTTTTTCCATGCGGCATACATCTTTTCAAGAAGCTCCGGCGGATGCTGTAAATCGCAGTCAATCACCGCAACGCAATCGCCGTCTGCGGCTTTAAGTCCCGCAAAAACGGCTCCCTCTTTGCCGAAATTTCTTGAAAAATGAAGTCCTCTTATATGCTCGTCCGTTTCTCCGAGCTGTTTTATAAGCTCCCACGTTCCGTCCTTTGAGCCGTCGTCAACGAATATCAGCTCATAGTCGGACAGCGGCGCTAATATACTGCCGAGCCTTTCTGCAGCGGCAGGTATGTTTTCCTGCTCGTTGAAGGCAGGTATAACTACTGAGATCATCTTATTCTCCGATTATGTTTATTTCTACCGTTTTTTCACGTTCACCGTCAAAATCCATATATATTATGTACTGCGTAAGGCCGAGTGAAATCTCGCTGTCACAGATAGCGGTAACTACCGAGCCGCCTGCAAGCTGGTGGCAGATTGCCGCTCTGAGCGGTTCTTCGGCAAGGGTGGATACCTTTTCATAATATTTGAGATAACCGTTCAGCGCTTCAATATCATTTGTTGCGGTGAACACCGACGCAGTGGTGTGCATTGAAGAAATTGATATGATACCGTTTCTGATATTGGATCTGCGTACGCACTCCATTACATCCTCGGTAAGATCCATATAGCCTGTCTTTGAGGGGATGGTGATGGTGAATGTCTGTTTTACGTTATTCATAAGGCTTATCCTTTCATATTGCGGCACTGCCGCTTTTAATTTACCGTTTTATGTTTGTATTTATTCTTACTCTGCCCGAAGGCGAGGTTACGGCTAAATCGTCATCCTCGGCGGCTCTGCCGTCGCTCACTGCCGCAAGGCCGTTTATATAGCAACGTGTTCCCTGCGAAATGACCGTGTCTGCGTCCTTTGCAAAATCAATATTCACTGTACCTGTGGAATTGACAAGGCTTCCGCCCGAAAATTCGTCTATATACATATTTATTTTACCGCTGTCGCAGTCGATGCCGAGCGTTCCCGAGCAGGACAGCCTTTCTATATCGGCGCTTCCGCTCTTGCATTTTATATTCACCATATACCCGCTCACCGCACAGCAATGCAGGTCGGATGACGCAGTGTACAGGTTAAGGTTTGAAAAGGGCTTGTCGGGAAGCTGTATTTCAATCCTGTAGCTGAACTGCTCACGGGTGAACAGCGTTATCACAAGGCTCGGCACCTGCTCGACTATAAGCCGTCCGTCGTCCTCGTAAATATCAACCTCCGTATCGCTGACATACGAAACGTGTATCAGCTCGTCCGAAGAACGTGTTATATATACCGGAATATCCGTTGTTTCGACAGTAAGGTACTGCGTAAACGGAAAGCTCCCGCTCCCGTGCTTTACATTACTGCGGTAGTCCTTGTCGATTATCAGTGCAAACATAAGCATAGCGATAAGGCATATCGCTCCGCACAGGAAAAATATGCGGATAAGCACCTGTACCGCCGTCAGCTTCTGCACACGGATATGGCGGAAACGGATATGATCTTTCAGCTTCATTCTTTAGTCTTTGAAAAAAGTCTGTAGACAAAAGATGCGGCAAAGGGGCATATTCTCGCTACACTCAGAAGTATCAGCCCAAGCCCGAAGAAAAGGCTTGCCGCTCCGAAAAACAGCATCGTATATTCCGACAGGTCGGATACGAAAATACTGCCCTTTCCTATTATGCGTATAAATGCGGACGGCAGTGTTATCATGCCGTTTGCGGTAAGTGCAAGCGCAAATACCATAAGGACAAGTATGCCGGTAAATATCACCGCAGATAAGGCTATAAGGCATACGGTCCTGGGAATGCGTGCAAATCTGCATACTGTTTTTGTCTGCATAAAATCTCCTCATATCTATGTTATGGGCTGTGTTACGCTGTTTTGCGTCTTATACCCCATTTTGTTTTACAATTACGATTATTATAACATATTTAACTTGCCGTTGTCAAATTAAAGTGCCGATTTCCGCCCTTGTTACGACACGTTTTTCACAAGCACGGGTATAAAATACAAGCTGTAAGCATAACGCAACAAGAAAAAGGGGGAGTTTTTACGGGTGCCGGAGTTGAGATAATAAAGCGAAACGGCGGAATAACCGCTGTCATAAGCGGAGAAATCGGGCATTTTGAAGCATCGGGAATAAGGATAAGGATCGACGCAGAGCTTGAGCGGCTTATGCCGTCTATGCTTATTCTGGACATGTCCGGCGTATCATTTATGGACAGCTCGGGTATAGGGCTTATACTCGGCAGGCAGCGCATTATGGAATCGTTCGGCGGCGGTGTGGCGGTGAAGAACCCGTCGCCGTCGGTACGCAGGATAATACAGGTGGCAGGCTTGTCACGACTTATAATAAGCGGTAAAAATACGGAGGATAAAAAATGAAGTGCGAAAATTATGTTAAGCTGTCGTTCCCTGCCCTGTCACGAAACGAAAGCTATGCGAGGGCGGCTGTAGGGGCATTCGTTTCCCAGCTTGACCCGACAGTTGACGAACTGGGGAGCGTCAAGGCGGCGGTTTCCGAGGCGGTGACGAACTGTGTGGTACACGCTTATTCGGAATGTGAAACGGTGGGCATTATAAATATAACCGCCCGTATAAAAGACGAAGAAGTATACATAAAGATAACCGACAAGGGCTGTGGCATAGAAGACGTGAAAAAGGCGATGGAACCGCTGTTTACAACAAAGCCGGAGCTTGAGCGGAGCGGACTTGGCTTTGCGGTTATGGAAAGCTGTTGCGATAAGGTAAAGGTATCATCAAAGGTAGGGAAAGGCACAACGGTCACGCTCACGTTCCGCTTTGAAAAAAGGGTGCTTAAATGAGCGCCGACAAGGACAATTCGTTCATCACGGAGCATTTCGCACTGGTGCATTCGATAGCAGGCAGATTCAGAAATCGGGGGATAGAATATGAGGAACTGTTTTCGGCAGGCTGTGTCGGTCTTGTAAAGGCAGGCAATAATTTTGACGAAAGCAGGGGGCTGAAGTTTTCAACGTATGCGGTACCGGTCATCATGGGGGAAATAAAACAGCTTTTCCGTGACGGCGGTACGGTAAAGGTGAGCCGTAGTTTAAAAGAGTTGTCACTGAAAATTTGCAGGCTCCGTGACGAGCTTATCAAAAACGGCGAAGAGCCGCATATTTCGGTGCTGGCGGAAAAGCTCGGGATAACGCCCGAAGAAGCATCGCTTGCGCTTGGGGCTTCGCTTCCGCCTGTTTCATTAAGCAGTTATGACGATGAGGAAAACGACGAGGGCAGTTTCGACCTGCCTGTTGAGCCTGAACAGCCGAAAGCGCTTGACAGGATTGCACTGCGACAGCTTGTTTCCCGTCTTGAGCCGTCAGACCGCAGGCTTATAATACTGCGTTACAGCGAGGAATGTACGCAGAGCAGAACGGCAGAAATACTGGGAATGACGCAGGTGCAGGTGTCACGCAGAGAGAAGAAGATACTGGAGGGGCTGAGGAAGCAGTTATTGTGTTGATTGATTCCCGATTTTCTACACAATCACCAAAACCGATAAGTTCAATAGGCTTTATTCCTGCTATTTTGACGGTGATGTAATATACTGTAAATTTGTTGTTCAAAAGTGTTTGTGAAAAGTCAATAAAAAACGTATGTAAGGTTTATGTAAAAAGATTATAATAAACAAAAAATGTTGAAAACTCAGTTGAAACTGTTGAATTGCAACAGGGGCTGTTGGGATATACAATAGGTACAAAGAAAAAATCTACCCGACAGGAAAGGAAGTTTTCAACTATGTCAAACGAAAGATACGAGCTTAACAAAAACCTCGCCCAGATGTTAAAGGGCGGTGTAATAATGGACGTTACAACGCCTGAGCAGGCAAGAATAGCACAGGAGGCAGGCGCTTGCGCAGTTATGGCGCTTGAGCGTATCCCTGCAGATATAAGAGCCGCAGGCGGTGTTGCAAGAATGAGCGACCCTGCTATGATAAAGGGAATTCAGAACGCAGTTACAATTCCCGTTATGGCAAAGTGCCGTATCGGTCATTTTGCTGAAGCGCAGATACTTGAGGCTATTGAGATAGATTATATAGACGAGAGCGAGGTTCTTTCTCCCGCAGATGACAAGTACCACATCGACAAGACAAAGTTCAACGTGCCTTTCGTATGCGGTGCAAAGGACTTAGGCGAGGCGCTCCGCCGTATCTCAGAAGGCGCTTCTATGATAAGAACAAAGGGCGAACCCGGTACAGGCGACGTTGTACAGGCTGTAAGGCATATGAGAATGATGCAGCAGGAAATCCGCAGGCTGACATCTATGTCAAAGGACGAACTTTACCAGGCCGCAAAGGATCTTCAGGTCGACTATGAGCTTGTAAAGTATGTTGCGGAAAACGGCAAGCTCCCTGTTGTAAACTTCGCCGCAGGCGGTGTCGCAACTCCTGCTGATGCCGCTCTGATGATGCAGCTCGGCGCTGAGGGCGTATTCGTAGGAAGCGGTATCTTCAAGTCGGGCAACCCCGCAAAGAGAGCCGCCGCTATCGTAAAGGCTGTTACAAACTACACTGACGCTAAGATGATCGCAGAGCTGTCGGAGGATCTCGGTGAAGCTATGGTCGGCATAAACGAACAGGAAATCGCTCTCCTCATGGCAGAACGAGGCAAATAAGCGGCAATGTGCCGCTTCAAATTCCGACCTTTTTAAAGGTTGATGCGTTGCTAACGCTATCGAAACGGTCGGGGATAAACGATATTTGGGCTTATTACGATTTGCGGCGGGTCGCCGCCGACTATTCCGACCTTTGCGGCGGGTCGCCGCTGACCATTCCGACCTTTTTAAAGGTTGGAACATAGCTAAGATTAGTGGGACGGTCGGAAATAAACGATATTTGGGGTTATTGCGCTTTGCGGCGGGTCGCCGCTGACTGTTCCGACCTTTGCGGCAATGCGCCGCCTCAAATTCCGACCTTTGCGGCGGGTCGCCGCCGACTATTCCGACCTTTGCGGCAATGTGCCGTCTCAAATTCCGACCTTTTTAAAGGTCGGTGCGTTGCTAACGCTATCGAAACGGTCGGGGATAAACGATATATGAAACAAAACTACAGCGTACATAATTCGCCCGGTTTGTCCGGACATTCCGCTTTTTAAGCCTTCTATCTATACTAATATTTGTAGGGGAGGGGCTTGCCCCTCCCGAAATATAACACGGAATTTTGCTGTTTACTCAAATAATATGAAAAAACACAGAAAATCGTATTATTTTATAACTCAGCCGAAAGGACACAACTAATGACAGTAGCAGTTCTTGCGCTTCAGGGCGCATTTGCGGAACACGAAAAAATTCTCTCAAAGCTCGGTGCAGACAGCTTTGAGATACGTCAGAAAAAGGATCTTGACCGCAGCTTCGACCGCCTTATAATTCCCGGCGGTGAAAGCACGGTGCAGGGAAAACTGCTCCGTGAACTTGATCTTTTTGACGGCATAAAGAGCCGTATCGAAGGCGGTATGCCTGTCTACGGCACCTGCGCAGGTCTTATCCTGCTTGCGAAGTCTATCTCTAACGACAGCGCACAGCACCTGCAGACAATGTCTATTGTTGCCAACCGCAACGCTTATGGCAGACAGCTCGGCAGCTTCCATACCGAAGCGCAGTTTGAGGGTATAGGAGAAATTCCTATGACGTTTATCCGTGCGCCGTATATCGACAAGGCTTATGACGATGTACAGGTTCTCTCGGAGGTGGACGGAAAAATAGTAGCCGCAAGACAGAAAAATCAGCTTGTCACAGCCTTCCACCCGGAGCTTGACGGCGATACAAGAGTACACGAGTATTTTCTGAATATGTAAAGATATGTCTGATCCGCTGTTTTTTTAACGGCGGATTTTTTGTTTGCATCGCTCCGGTAACGCCTTGCTTTCCCTCCCGTTATAACCTTATCGCTCTTGCCGACACCGACAATTCCGCAAGCTCCCCAAAAACTAAGCTCCATTCATTTTGCATATTTTTGAAAAATTTTTCAAAACCCTCTTGACAAATTCCGAAAGCAGTGATATAATAAAGCCTACAAAGTCGATAGGCTTTTAGAGATTAAACCGAACCGAAAACGAGGTAAGGATATGAACAAGGATATGACAAGATATATCAGCGGTTTCCGATGTTGATTTTTTGTATCAGCTTCTAAGTAAGACAGATATACTTTTGTTGTAAATACAACACACAGTTTTATACCGACAGAATAACAGGCGAAAATTTGACTTAAAGTATAACAGATTATGAATCGAAAAGGAGAAAATCACAATGAGAACATTTGACAAGATCACAGACCTTATAGGCGGCACACCCATATTAAAGCTCAACAACTACATAGCTCTGAACGAGCTTCCCGCAAACATCTACGCAAAGCTCGAATACTTCAACCCCGCAGGAAGCGTAAAGGACAGAATCGCAAAGGCGATGATAGACGACGCCGAGGCTAAGGGCGCACTCAAGCCCGGCGCAGTTATAATCGAGCCTACAAGCGGTAACACAGGTATAGGACTTGCCGCTGTAGCCGCTTCAAAGGGCTACAGAATAATCCTCACAATGCCCGAAACCATGAGCGTTGAGCGCCGTAATCTGCTCAAGGCATACGGTGCGGAGCTTGTACTTACAGACGGCGCAAAGGGTATGAAAGGCGCAATCGCAAAGGCAGAGGAGCTTGCACAGCAGATCGAGGGCGGATTCATTCCCAGCCAGTTCACAAACAGCGCAAACCCCACCGCTCACTTCAATACAACCGGTCCTGAGATATGGGAAGATACAGACGGAAAGGTTGACATCTTCGTAGCCGGCGTAGGCACAGGCGGTACGGTTTCAGGCGTAGGTAAGTACCTCAAGAGCAAGAACCCGAATGTAAAGGTAGTTGCGGTTGAACCCGCAGGCTCGCCCGTGCTTTCAAAGGGTGTAGCAGGACCTCATAAGATACAGGGTATCGGCGCAGGCTTTGTTCCCGAAACGCTTGATACCAAGATTTACGATGAAATAATCGGAGTCGAGAACGAGGACGCATTCGCTACAGGCAGAACGCTTGCAAGAAAAGAGGGCTTACTTGTCGGCATCTCATCCGGTGCGGCTGTATATGCGGCTACACAGCTTGCTAAGCGCCCCGAGAACAAGGGCAAGAACATTGTTGTTCTTCTCCCCGATACAGGCGACCGTTACCTCTCAACACCTATGTTTGCAGAATAATTCAGAAATTTCTATACCCAATTTTATATAGCCATCGCAAAAGCTGTCTCAAGCGGACAGCTTTTTGCATTTTGATTATTAAACGATTTCAAATAATCGCTGAAAATCCGCATCATAACGTTATCTTATAACCGTATTTTGCAATTTATCAATTCTAAACTTGCACAAACGTGCTTGTGCTATAGCACAAAACCCTGTAAAACCGGTTGACCTTACTGCTTTTCGGTAGTACAATACAGGTAAAGAAAAAACAAGTACCGCAACGGCGCAGGACGATGAAAGTTCTGCGCCGTTTTGTTTTCAAAGGAAAGGATGACGTACAAATGTATGAATGCAGTTTAGACAGAATGAAGGATAAGATCTCCACTTTCAGCAAATTCGGTGATGCAGGCCACGGCGGTATCACACGTTACTCGCTTTCGCCCGAGGCTATTATGGCCCGTAACGAGTTCATCAAGCGTATGAAGGCTATCGGCGCAGAGATCGAGATAGATGATGTTGCTAATATCTACGCAACGCTCCCCGGCACAGACCCCGACGCAAAGCGTATCGTAATGGCTTCTCACTGCGACTCGGTAAAAAACGGCGGTAACTATGACGGTATACTCGGCGTTATGTCGGCTATGGAGGTACTTGAAACAGTACACGAGAAGAACATCCCCCATAAGCATCCTCTCACCGCTATGATATGGACAAACGAGGAGGGTTCGCTGTATCCGCCCGCTATGATGTGTTCGGGTATCGTATGCTACGATTATCTGCCCGAAGATATCAGATGCAAGTTCAAGTATGAGGATATGATGAATTCAAAGAGTATCCTTGACAATACATCGACATTCGGTGAAGCACTTGACAAGTCGGGCTTCAAGGGCGACAAGAAGTACCGCCTGTCACCCGACAGATATATGTATATGTTTGAGACGCACATCGAGCAAGGTCCTATCCTTGAAGATGCAGGAAACGATATAGGTGTTGTTGACTGTGTACTGGGTATGTTCAACTACAGGCTGAAGTTCTACGGACAGACGACCCACGCAGGCACATTCCCGATGCCCAAGCGCCGTGACGCATTCTTTGCCGCATCGCAGGCTCTGTGCTATCTGCACGAGGAAATCGACAAGCTCGGCTACAGCGACCTTGTTTACACAACGGGCGAGGTTGTATGCCACCCCTGCGTACATACCTGTGTACCCGACTTCTTCGACTTCTCGTTCGACTCACGTCACGAAGATCCCAATGTACTTGAAAAGGTACTGGCTATCGTAAAATCCTGCGAGGAAAAAACGTGGGCAGGCTGTACCTGCAAGGTAGAAAAAGCTTGGAACCGTGATACTGTCTACTGGGATAAGAAGCTGGTAAGCTATGTAAAGGCATCCGCAGAGGAATGCGGTATCAAGCACCAGTATATCCACTCAGGTGCAGGTCACGACGCACAGTTTGCCGCATATATGCTCCCGACAACTATGATATTCGTACAGTCGAAGGACGGTCTTTCACACTGCGAGCCGGAATATTCAACCCCCGAGCATTGCACTGAGGGCGCAACGGTTATGCTGAATGCTGTTCTCAAGGCAGATAATGATTAAGCAGTCTGTCGAAAAACCTATATAACTATTTAAAATGGGGTTTGGGGCGTAGCCCCAAGCGGGGTGAGGGCGGCAGCCCCACACTCAGCCCCGGCACGGACGCCGGGCGTGTATGCCCAAAGGCTCTGCACGATGCAGAGCCAACCAAGCATACACAGCCTTTCCCCGGGGAAAGGGGCTTGGGGATAGGGATTGCAAACGAGCACCTTTTTATAAAAACAGACTTCTTCTGATAGTTGTAAATTTGACAACCACTTCTTTTTTTGGTATATTTCCTGACTGATTTTGCTTTATCTGATTTACTTTCACCCGCTTTTACGGCGGGTGATTTTTTTGCGGATAGCGTTCATTGCAGGCGGTAATTAAAAATAGAATAATACAGTCTGTCGATAAACCTCTTGTTTATCGGAAATGGGGTCGCAGGGGCATAGCCCCCGACAGGGACTAGGGGCGGTAGCCCCAGTAATATAGCCCCTTCCCACGGGGAAGGGGTTTGGGGTTAGGGATTGAGAACAAGCACTTTTTTGGAAAAACAGACTTTTTCTACAGTCTGAGAATAATAAGGCTTGATTTTTTATTTAAACTATGGTACAATAGTACAGTATCAGAAATAGAACCCGTGATTATGGGTGTAAGCCCTGTGCAAGGGAGTCCTGTGAACCATGTCAGGCGGGGAACCGAGCAGCATTAAGCAGTTATGACCTGTGCCGCAGCAAGTTTACACTCATAATCATGGGTTCTATTTTTGCGTATCGTTTTATTTACCGATTATTATGTACTTTTTCACGGGAGGTTAGTTATGCATCTTGCTCTTTATCGTAAGTATCGTTCTGCCACCTTTGACGAAGTAATTTCGCAGGAACATATAACCACCACGCTGAAAAATCAGATAAAGGCCGGCACTCCGGCTCACGCTTATCTGTTCACGGGATCGAGAGGTACGGGTAAGACCACCTGTGCAAAGCTGATGGCAAAGGCGGTAAACTGCTTATCTCCCGTTGACGGCAACCCCTGCGGAGAATGTGAAAGCTGTAAGGCGATAGCCGCAGGCTGTCCGGATATAATCGAGATGGACGCAGCCTCAAACAACGGCGTTGACGATGTAAGGGCGCTGCGTGACGAGGTTATGTACGCTCCGACTGTCTGCCGTTATAAAGTTTATATAATAGACGAGGTGCATATGCTGTCCTCACAGGCATTCAACGCACTTCTGAAAACCATAGAAGAACCGCCGCCGCACGTTATATTCATACTTGCGACTACCGAGATACACAAAGTGCCTGCGACTATCGCATCAAGATGTCAGCAGTTCCGCTTTTCAAGAATTGATGTAGAAGAAAGCACAAAGCGGCTGTGCGAGATAGCAAAAAAAGAAAACGTAAATATAACAGAGGATGCCGCAAGGCTAATCTCCAGATTGTCAGACGGCGGTATGAGAGATGCGGTTTCGCTGCTCGACCAGTGTATAAGCGTGAGCGCCGACATCGACGAGGAAACCGTAAGGACTACCGCAGGCATCGCAGGAACGGAGCATCTGTTCACGCTTGCGCAATGCATACACGAGCAGAATGCGCCCGAGGCGCTGAAAACTCTCGACGAGCTTCACAATCAGTCGAAGGATCTTATGCTTCTTCTTGACGAGCTGTTGTCGCATTTCAGAAATCTGTGCATACTGTCGGCAACGAACTCCGACTTTTCTCTCATCCCTGCAGGAAGCGGAACAAGAAACGATCTTGCAAGGCAGACAAAGGAGTTTACTCTCGGAGAAATAATGCGGTGTATGGATATACTGCAGGACTGCATTGCGAGAACTCCGAAAACGGCAAAACGTAAGACGGTTGCCGAAATGTGCCTTATAAGGCTGTGTACGCCACGTCTTGACAGTGATACATCGGCATTGTCGTTAAGGCTTGAAAAGCTGGAAAACAGGCTCGACAAGCTGTGTGACGGCGAGATAAGCATTCAGCCGAGAGCCGCAGTGCAAACCGCTGAAAGCACAGAAAAGCATATACCGGCGCAATCCGCAAAGCCCGTAAGCGTAGCCGGCGACAGACCGCAGGATATTATTGCGGATACGCTGAACAGGATAGAAAATAAAATCACATCCGCTGATGATAAGCAGAAGGACGTGACAGCTCCGACCGCTTCGGTACAGCAGAGCGGTACAGAGCTGAATGCCGCAGACAGCAAGCCTGACTGGCTGTTTGAGGGTACGGGTGGCGCTGATGATAACGCAAGTGCAGGAAACGAAGATGCTCCTCCGTTTGACCTTGACGAACCGCAGGCAAGCGTTGCTCCGCAGGAACAGGCAAGCAATACAAGCGGCAACGGCGACAAGCCGGACTGGCTGTTTGAGGGTATGGGCGGTGCTGATGATAACGCAAGCGCAGGAAACGAAGATGCTCCTCCGTTTGACCTTGATGAACCGCAGGCAAGCGTTGCTCCGACAGAGCAGGAACAGGCAAGCAATACAAGCGGTGACGGTAACAAGCCGGACTGGCTGTTTGAGGGTACGGGCGGTGCTGATGATAACGCAAGTGCAGGAAACGAAGATGCTCCTCCGTTTGACCTTGACGAACCGCAGGCAAGCGTTGCTCCGCAGGAACAGGCAGTAAAGACCGGGAATAATCTTTCCGAACAGAATAAAAAGAATCTGTCGGCAGGCAGTGTGCAAAGTACCGGTAATGCCGATCCGCAGGTAACCGAGATACTCGACAGACTTCCCGTTATACTGCAGGCTATACTGGGACAGGTGCAAGTGACGCTCGGTCGGGATACGGTGAATATCAGCGGTTATCAGAAATTCCAGTATGATTTCCTGACAACAGGCGACTCGAAGGAACGGCTTGAGAAAGCCGCCGAAGAGGTAACAGGCAGAAGGCTTGTAATGACCTTTGACAATATCGGCGATACAGCCGAAAGCAAGGATAAAAGCGACCCTGTTTCCGATTTCTTATCAAGAGCGGAAAAAATGGGCGTAAAAATAAAATACAAAAAACCAAAAAATTAAGTCGTTGACTTAAAGATACGAAAGGAAAAATCACAATGAAAGCAAGATTACCCAAGGAATACCAGAACAGAGGCGCAAACAACATGAACAGCATGATAAAGCAGGCTCAGAAGATGCAGGAAGACATCGAGCGTGTACAGGCTGAGCTTGAGGCAAGAGATTTCACAGCTTCTGCCGCAGGCGGTATGATTGAAGTTACAATGAGCGGTGCAAAGGTACTCAAGGAAGTTAAGCTCAACCCCGAGGTAGTTGACAAGGACGCTATCGAGGATCTTCAGGACGTTATCGTAGCAGGCGTAAATGCCGTTATCACACAGATTGAAGAAGTAAGTGCCGCAGAGATGGAAAAGGTAACAGGCGGAGTTAACATTCCGGGACTTGTTTAATGGCTGAATATAATTCTCAGCCGCTTATAACGGCGGCGCAGGAATTCGCCAAGCTCCCCGGCATCGGTCTTAAAACGGCGCAGAGGCTGGCATATTATATACTGAACGCCCCGGAGGAAGAAGTGGAGCAGTTTGCGTCCGGAATTCTACGGGCAAGACGCAGTATGAAGCTGTGCAGTGTATGTCAGAATATCTGCAATACGGACAAGTGCGATATATGCTCGGACAGCCGCAGGAACCACAAGGTCATATGCGTTGTGGAAAGTCCCAAGGACGTTTCCGCCATAGAACGAAGCGGCGGCTTTGACGGAGTGTATCATGTGCTTCACGGGCTGTTGTCACCGATGAATTCGATAGGTCCTCAGCAGCTTAAAATAAAGGAGCTTATTGCAAGGCTGTCGGATACGGACGAGGTCATAATGGCTACAAGTCCGACTATCGAGGGAGAGGCTACGGCAACATATCTTTCAAGAATGATAAAGCAGCTGGGAGTAAAGGTGACCCGTCTTGCGTATGGTCTGCCTGCGGGCGCATCGCTTGAATATGCGGACGATGTTACGCTCCAGAGGGCGCTTGAAAACCGTAACGAAATATAATTTTCTTCGGGAAAGGAATATAATAAATGACACAGGAACAGTTGAATGCAATACAGGAACGGACAAAGAAAATAACCAACCCGAAACTGCTCGAAGTGATGAGAACGCTGAAAAAATGCGCTGAAGAAAAAACAAATCCCGAACCGCAGTATCAGGTGGATTATATCGACAATCTGATGGAGGCAAGACTTCTTGCGCCTGTAACCGTGACGGATATGTCGGGGGAGAACGAAAATCAGATGAAGGTACAGTTCTCGCACCTTACAAATCCTCAGAACGAGAAATATTTTATGGTGTTCACCGATATGGAAACAATGCAGAAGAACATCAATGATATAAGCAAGATCTGCGTAATCGCCGTTACATATAAGGATCTTTCCGCTATGCTGTCACAGCCGAAGTGTGCTATGAAGGGCTTTGTTATAAATCCCTTCACCGAGAACATTATCTGCGGTCCTAAGCAGGCAGAGGTCATAGCAAATTATATAAGGCAGAAAAAATTCAACAGCGGCGAGCTTACTGTCATAAACGAGGTTACGGGCGTGCCGGACACTGTTACCAAGCCTATAACGAGCTATTTTGACAGCCGTAAGGATATTAAAAAGGCGTATATTATGAATATGCGCAAGGTAAATCAGCTCAACCGCCTTATAATCGTGGATTTCGAGGGTGAGGACGATAAATTCAACGACTTTACCAAGGACTTTACCGAAAAGGTGCTGAAGGATATAAACGACGAAAAAGCGCCGTTTATGATAATGAATTTCAATCAGCCTGCCGCAAAACAGGCGACAAAAGAAAAAGTTCCGTTCTATGTAAAGGTTTAAAATTCGAAAATATTGCTATTTACTGTTTTATCCCCCAACCCCTGACCCCTTCCCCCAAAGGGAAGGGGAAATAGCATGGGCTGCCGCCCATGAGCCTGCTTGGGGCTACGCCCCAAACCCCTTTTATGTAACAATAGCATAGATTTTCGACAATATAAAAAGAGGCTTTTGCCTCTTTTTTGTTTATTCTGCGGAAATTTTCTTTAATTTTTTGCATTTACTTGACGAAAAAGCGGTTATGATATATCATTATACTGTATAAATAGGTCTACGGACCGGACAGGAGAAATCATGAAAAACATTATCTCTGCTTCAATGCTTGCGAGCGACCTTACAAATATAGAAAAAGAAATCCGCCGTACCGAAAACGCACAGATCGAGTGGCTTCATATAGATGTTATGGACGGAGTTTTCGTTGACAATATAACCTACGGGAACAACGTTGTTGCCGCTATGCGTAAAGTGAGCAATATATATTTCGACACGCACCTTATGGTGACAGATCCCACAAATCTTATACCGCTTTTTGCCCTTGCGGGCAGTAATATGCTTACTATCCACCTTGAAAGCAAAGGCGACACAACAGCAAACCTTAAGTATATAAAGAAAAGCGGTATGAACGCAGGACTTGCCATAAAGCCCGCTACAGACTGGAAGGAAGTAATACCTTATCTGCCGCTGTGCGATATGGTGCTTGTAATGACCGTTGAACCCGGCTACGGCGGACAGGGATTTATTCCGCAGTGCGCCGACAAGGTGGCAATGCTCCGTAAATACTGCAACGAAAACGGATTTGACAAAATGAATATACAGGTTGACGGCGGTATCAACACGGCAACCGCCGCAACAGTTAAAGATGCCGGTGCAAACGTACTTGTAGCAGGAACATATCTGTTCAGGGCGAAGGATATGAGGGAAGCGGCAGACGCTATACGCTAAAAGCAGTCGGGCAACAGCTCAGTTGCTTTGTCTGTAAGCAGAGTATAATATTCCTCCGTGTCGCTCATATGGCTGAGATCCGTATATAACGGAAGGCGGTACTCCGACACGATGTGCCGTATAATTCCGATGCGGCTTTCAGACAATTTGCTCTGCGGCAGATGAATGGCAAGACGGTAATCTTTCCCGTCACGGTCTGCGTATAAGGATACACGGTCTGCGACAGCCTTGAGTGCCTTGCAAAGCCTTGCGAGAACGCAAAGCTCTCCCTCGCAGATGACCGCCGTAAGCGGCGGTCGGCAGGATGTGTTTTTTCCGGACGGAGTGCCTTTAAGGCAGGAGATATACAAGGTACAGCCTCCGTCGCTTTTCGGGAAAGCCTCGACAAGCAGACGTTCTCCGCAAAGCCCGAGATTATGATCTTCGCTGAGGCAGGATATAAGTCTTGACAAGGCAAGCTCTGAGGTACGGGAATCGCCCGAAATATCTTCGCATTTAATGCGGTATCCGTCCATATCCGACGGATCGAGCGTAATTTTTACGGTATTTCCCGCAAGCTCATCTATCTGCATGGGACACCTCCTGTTAAACCGGTTAAGCAGCTTATAGTCTGAAAGGACAAAAAGATATAATGAATACAACCACAAATGAAGCTCTTCTTAAGAAGATAGACGAAGCTCCTTTGCTGATGTCAAAGGAGGCGGCTAAGAAAAAACTGCGTAAGCCGAGAAGCATATACGGCGATCAGATACTTTTTATGCTGGCGATAACCGTCATTGCCACCTGCTTTTACGGCATGAGGGTAGTAGCGGTGTGCGCCTGCTCGGTGCTTGCCTGCATACTGACCGATATGGTCGGCTGTTTCCTTTCAAAGAAGGAATACGGTGTAAAAGACCTGTCAACCATAGCCTATGGTATGGCTCTTGCTCTTATGCTCCCTGCAAGCGTTGAATATTATGTAGTGATAATCGGCGCAGTGCTTGCAATTACGGTAAAGCATATATTCGGTGGCAAGGACAACTATATATTCAATCCTGCGGCGGTTGCGATAGCGTTTCTTATAATCTGCTATCCGACACAGGTACTGATGTATCCCCAGCTTGGCGCCCATCCGGAAATATTCGGAGATACGGGAACGCTTGTAAGCGGAATCGAGAGCAGTTTTATAAAGAACGGCGCAATGCCCTCACTGACTCCTCTTGAGATACTTATGGGAAGATTCCCCGGCCCTATGGGAACTACTCATATACTCGTGCTGATAGTAAGCGGTATCTGCCTTATCTGCAGAAGAAGCGTGTCGCTTTCCGCTACTGTGGGCGGAATAGCCGTAATGGGCGTGCTTTCCTATCTCACAAGCAGTGTAGAGCCTGCTATGGACGCTGTTATATTCCGTTTTGTAAGCGGATTTGTACTGTTCGGCTTTATATTCCTTGCGAGCGATCCGCAGACGCTTCCGTTTACAAACGGCGGAAGGGTGCTGTACGGCATAGCGCTCGGAGTAATCACGGTTATATTCAGAAATTCCGCAAATATCGAGGGAATATTCGTGTTCTCCCTGCTGATAGTAAACGCTCTGTCGCTGTATCTTGACAAGCTGGCATTCGTAATAGGCGTACAGACAAAACAGCTTTTAAGATACCTTAAGCATAACCTCGGCTCGTTTGAGCGAATGACAGAGGATGCAAAGCAGGGTAAGACGCCGAAGCTTTCAGATACGCAGGAAATTATGATTGAACCTGTTAATTATAATATGCCCCCTATCGACAATAAGGTCACAAAGGTAAAACGTCATAAAAAGTCGGTAATGGAGAATCTTTCCGACAAAATATCGGATTCGGTAAAGAAAAAGAAAGCTTCGGCTCAGACCGCCGGCGAAAAGGAAAAGGAGGCGCAGCATGGCTCAGACAAAACAGATGAAGCCGGAAAAGACACGGAAAAGTGACTTTAAGTTCACCCGTGATCTTATAGACGGACTGGCAAAGCAGAATGTCGTGCTAATGACAGGCATTGTAAACGCACCTGTAATAATCGCCGCTACGACCTTCAAGAAGGGCGTGGTAATCGCTCTTGCTTTTGCGATAATATCGTTTCTGACGATAGTTACCTGTTCGTTTGTACCGAAAAAAATAGTTTATACCCTCAGAGTAATTATATATGCGCTGGTAGGCTCGGTCTATTATATCCCGACCGTACTTCTTTTAGAGCAGATCTTTCCGCTTACGGTCGAGCTTATAGGCATCTATATGCCGCTTATAATTACAAACGCTCTTATCTTCTCGAAAACGGAAAGCCGTTTCTATCTTGAGGACAAGCTGAAAATGATAATCGACGTAATTTTCTTCATAGCGGGTTTCGGCGCAGTGTGCGTCCTTACCGGAGGCTTCAGGGAGCTGATATGCTTCGGCACGTTTGCCGGAATAAAGCTGTTTGATTTCAAGATTGCGGCTTTTGAATCACCTTTCGGCGGATTTATACTTGTCGGAATAATGGCAGGTATGTTCAGGGCGCTTTACAACTATCTGCGTAACCGCAGAATAAGGCTTAACAGCGAGGAGCATAACAAGGCGGCGACTCACACCTACCGTTCAAGCACCGAAAGCAAGCCGGCTGCACCCCATATGCTTCCCTCGCAGGACGACAACGTAAAGGAGCGCAGTGATGGATAAATTAGCACTTTTTATCAATACGGCTATGCTCGCTATGTTTGTCGAGAATGCGATATTCTCCCGTGCGCTCGGCACAAGCGTGGCGTTCTACGCATCAAGAAAAAAAGAAAGCATATTCGGACTCGGTCTTGGCATAACATACGTTATCGTGGTTTCAAGCTGTATCACGTTCTTTATAGACGGATGGCTTGCCGACTGGCAGTATTTTTATGTTGTCATGCCGCTTATATACACGCTGACGGTGAGCATAGTATATACGGGCAGTCTGCTTCTCCTGTGGAGATTCCTGCCAAAGATATTCAGAAACATCAAGAAATACGTTCATCTTTCGGTGTTCAATGCGGCAGTGCTGGGAGCATTGTTCCTGAACACGACATATCACGCTGATTTCTTTTCGTATATGGGATTCGGTGTCGGAATAGCGGCAGGCTTTTTCATTGCGGTGTTCTTCCTTCATATTGCAAACGAAAGGCTCAATTCTCCGCTTATTCCCGAGGCCTTCAGAGGAATGCCGATAATGATGGTTTTTGTCGGCATTATGTCACTTGCATTCTATGCGCTGACAGGATATAACACAGGCGCTATCTGATAATTTCTAAAATGGAGATACTGATATGAGCAGAAAAAAAGGATTCAAGGTAAAACGTTCAAGAAGAAATCTGTATAAAAAACGTAAAAGCACCGGCAGGAAGATATTTGACGGGGTTCTTTTCGTTGTGATACTGGGCGCACTTGTCTTTGTGGGATACTCGGTCGCTTCTCCGCTGATAAAGTTTTTCGGCGGAAACGGAGACAATTCCTCTGTGAGCGAGCCTGCGTGGACACCGCCCGAATCGCTCCCCGAAACATCGGACAGCAATTCGCAGGCGAACACTTCGGATAACACGTCCGACAACTCAGGCGGCAGTGATACAACAAAGGATAACACCTCCTCAGCGCCAAGCGAGGTAACATCTGCTTTTGCGACAGTCGCTCCCGACTCCGCACTGAAAAGCGATGCCGCACTGAATAAGTTCCTTGCCGAAGCAAAAAACAGCGGTTATAATAGCGCTGTATTTACGCTTAAAAACACCACAGGCGAGCTGTTATACAAATCATCGCTTAAGGCTGTAAAGGACAACACAGACGTAAATAAGGGCAGTCTGACGGCGGCTCAGATAGTAAAGGCGTGCAAGACGGCAGGAATCACTCCCGTTGCGGCTATAACAACGCTTTACGACAGAAAGACACCGTATCTTTTCGACAATGCGGGATATATAATCTCTGACGGAAACTGGAGCTGGCTGGACGCCGCCGCCGATAACGGCGGTAAACCGTGGACTACTCCCTATTCCGCCGATGCGGTAAACTATTATGCGGATATATGCGGAGAGCTTGCAAAGGCAGGATTTGCCGATATTGAGCTTGAAAACACTGTCTTCCCGAACTTCCAGTCCTATGACTACTCGCTGTTGTCAAAGGAACTGCAGAATGCAAACAGAAGCGAAAAATTGGCCGTTCTTGCGGCAACGTGTGCAAAGAAAGCAAAGGAAGGCAACGCAACCGCAACGGTTGAAATAAAGGCTGACGCACTGCTTACAATGTCGGCAACGGCTTATGACGGTACGGCTGAAATATGGTCTGCGAAGGATAAGATGGGCGAGAGCAGTGTGCTTGTCACAATGGATATGTCGCTGCTTGGCACAAAGCTGCAGACTTCGGCAGATAAGACAGTAACGGTCGAAAAGGATAAAGTCAAGGCGATAAATCAGATATTCACGCTTGTAAAGAAGGCTGTCGGCGACAAGGAAATATCGGTCGGAATAACAGGCAGTGCGAATTTATCGGCAGACGAAATCAAAAATTGTAAAACGGCACTCGAAAAGCTCGGATTTACCGATATAAGATTCGAATAAATACATAAAAGTGCTTGCATTTGCGACACTTTTAAGGTATAATTAGAGAATAACGTAAGAGCGAATATCGCACGAAAAAGAAAGGAATACAAAATGACAGAATTACTGACATTATTAACAAGCGGACAGACAGCAACAACCACAGGACAGGGTGGAAACGATATAGTGAGCATTCTCACAATGCTTATCCCCCTTGCACTTATGGTAGTTATATTCTACTTCCTTATCATAAGACCCGAAAAGAAGCGTGGCAAGAAGATGCAGGAAATGCTCAACAACCTTGAGGTTGCTGACGAAGTAGTAACAACAGGCGGTATTGTCGGCAGAGTATTAAGAGTTACAGATGATACTGTACTTATCGAAACAGGCTCTGACAGAACAAAGATCCGTGTATTAAAGAGCAGTATTGCTGAGAACAGAACTGTTCACGATGATGCAGAATCAAAGTAAGAGATTCTGAGGTATTATAAAAAACACCCTTACGGCATCAGCTGTGAGGGTGTTGCTTTATGGAAAAAATCCATCGTACTTGCCGGTAATCTTCCGGGATAGTACGATGGATTTAACTTATTGTGCCGATATGCGATATTATGTGGTTACATATCAAACAGGTTTATCACTTCAATACCTTTGGCTTCAGCCATGCGTACCGTCTGACCTGTGCCGCTCCTGCTGTTGCTTTGGTCATAATACGCCACACAGCAGTCTGCAAGCTCTGTCAGGCGTGCGTTACGCTGTTTCATACAGTCCTTGGTGTATTCACTGCCTATATACTCAATGCTGTCAGCCGCCATCATTATCGCATAAAACTCCTGCTTGTCGTTGTAGCTCCAGTTCTTTGTCTGCTCCTCGTTTGAGCAGGGGAGTACAAGGTGGAGCTTTATATCGAGTGCCTTGCGTTTTCTCAGATACAGTACCATATGAGCGCACATAGTGTCGAAGCCGAGAGCACCGCCGCAGTAGAAGTCGGTGACGCCACGCTTGACAAGTCCGCATATTGTGCTGTCAAGCAGAGATTTAAGCGCATACATATCCGGGCTGTCAATTTTACGATGCCCTGTAAAGCAAACCGATGTCATACGCAAAGCCTCCTTTTAGTTACGATAAAAAGAAAAATAAGCCGTATCTGCGTCTGACAAATACGGCTGATGTGCTAAAGCTAGATGTAAATCAGTCTTCAACCTTTTCTTCGATGAACTTAACGATGTCACCGACAGTCTTGATCTTTTCAACCTGATCATCGGGAATCTCGATGTCGAACTCTTCTTCAAAGCTCATTACGAGATCTACTACGTCAAGTGAATCAGCGCCGAGGTCGTCTGTGATGCTTGCAGCCTCAGTAACCTTGTCTTCTTCAACGTCGAGCTGGTCAACGATTATCTTTTTTACCTTATCAAATACCATTTGAAATCTCCTCCGTGTTTTTAAAAAGAAATTTTCTTTCGTTAATATTATACGGCATTACGCCGAAATAATCAAGTCGTATTTACAACAAATACATTAAAAAAATGTCTAAATTTACTGGGTGTATTTCTACACTTTGCACAAGTTTATAATAGCATCGTTATGTTATTCCATAGCGATAAACGAAAATGGTTTTATATGTTTTTAAGCTACCGTTAGTTCTATTCGTCGGATAACACTTCTCGGGTTCGCTATTCTATACGATAACGTTGCTGCTATTTACGAGGGAAAGAACCAAAGGGACTAGGGAGAGTCTGAGCCTCGCTTACGCAAGGCTCGTGCACTCCGCTAAAGCTCCGCTGGACTTGCCGCAGTGAAGCAAAGCGAAACGATTGAGCACTTGCCAAAGGTTAGTGCTCAGCCCTATCCCTATCCCTTAGGTTCTCTCCCTCGTGGCTCCCTCTTTCCTTACCCACACCCTTACCCCGCTGAGAAGTGTTGGCGATAAGACCCACATACGACTTAATTCTAAAAGTCAAGTAAAGACGGACGCTAAAACGCTACTTAGTGGTATAAAGCGTAAAGAACCAAGGGAACATTGTTTATGCTTGTTATATGCAAAATGTTTGTGGAACGCAAACAAACAATCTGCCGTTTTTTAATTCATATAAGAATACAACAAGTAATCAAATCTACTCGGAAAACATACCGATTTTGCGGAATTTCTTGTAGCGGTTGTCAAGCAGGGTAGGAATATCTATCCTTGACAGCCTTTCGACCGCACTTATAAGATATTCCGATATATTGTCCGCTGTCTGTGCAGGGTCGGTATGAGCGCCGCCCACCGACTCGGAAATAATCTTGTCACACACACCGAAGTTATATAAATCTTCTGCCGTAATCTTCATAAGATCAGCCGCTTCCTTTTCTCTTGAAGGATCCTTCCATAGAATAGAAGCAAAGCCTCTGGGAGAAATTACGGAATATAAAGCGTGTTCAAGCATAGCAAGCTCATCGCATACGGCAAGTGCAAGTGCGCCGCCGCTTCCGCCTTCACCGAGAACTACCGATATAACGGGGGTTTTCAGCGTCATAAACTCGGCAATATTCTTTGCTATAGCCTCGCCCTGACCTCTTTTTTCGGCTTCAACTCCGCAGAATGCGCCCGGTGTATCAACAAAGCAGATAACGGGTCTGTGGAACTTCTCCGCCTGATATGCAAGCCTGAGTGCCTTTCTGTAGCCCTCGGGATGAGGCATTGAGAAATTCGACTTCTTGTTTTCCTCAAGGTTTCTGCCCTTTACCTGTGCAATCACTGTGACGGGAGTGCTGTTAAGAGTAGCTATACCCGATAATATTGCGGCATCGTCACCGTAGTGGCGGTCGCCGTGAAGCTCGGTGAAGTGGTTGAATATAGCAGGAATATAGTCGTTTACGGTTGGACGATTCTTTTCTCTTATTATCTCAAGATGCTGTGTAGCAGTCATATTTGACATTATCATTACCGTCCTTTCAACCGTGCTGCCAGTCAGCGCCGATTTTTTTATAGTTATGCAGTCTTAATATATTCGACAGCGTTTTACGCATTGAGCGTCTGTCGGCTATCGCATCAACAAAACCGCTTTCAAGCAGAAATTCTGCCGTCTGGAAATCATCGGGGAGCTTCTGCTTTATAGTGTCCTGTATAACACGTCTGCCTGCGAATCCTACAAGCACCTTAGGCTCGGCAAGGATTATATCTCCAAGACTTGCAAAGGACGCTGTAACACCGCCTGTTGTGGGGTCGGTAAGCACCGTGATATAAAGTCCGCCTGCATCGCTGTGACGTTTTACCGCACCGCTTGTCTTTGCCATCTGCATAAGGGAGATTATACCCTCCTGCATTCTCGCACCGCCCGACGCTGTGAACAGTATAACGGGCAGCTTATGCTCTGTGGCATATTCAAACGCTCTTGTTATCTTTTCGCCTACAACACTGCCCATGCTCGCCATCATAAAATTGGAATCCATAATGCCGATGACCGCACGGTAGCCTCGTATAGTGCATTCGCCCGTCACTACTGCGTCCTTAAGTCCCGTGCTTTCCTGCATACTCTTTATCTTCTTCTCATAGTCGGGGAAGCCGATAGGATTCAGTGACACCATATTTTCGTCAAACGGCTTGAAGCTGTCCTTGTCAACCGTTATATCAAGACGCTCCTTAGCGGAAAGCCTTGCGTGATAGTTGCAGACAGGGCAGGTTTTCTTACGCTTTTCAAACTCGTCCATATAGAACACGTTCTGACAGCGGGGACATTTGAACAGCAGGTCCTTGGGTATTTCGAGGGCGGAGGAATCCGCCTCTTCCTTCTGTTCCTCATTAAAACGGTCCTTGACCATTTTAAACAGATCTTCTAACAATTAAAGCACCGCCTTTTCGTTTGCTTGTGGCATTATCAATAATTCGTCAGATCCTTGCGGTTAAGGAAGCCTATATCGAAATTACCGCTTTCGACATCCTCGTCACGCAGGAGATTGAGCTGGAAATCAATGTTGGTGTTGATACCCTCTATGAGAAATTCGGAGAGGGCTACCTTCATCTTCTGGATAGCCTCTTTCCTGTCCTCGCCCTTTACAAGCACCTTCGCTATCATACTGTCATAGTAAGGGGGTATCTCGTAGCCCTGATATACCGCCGTATCAATACGCACACCGAAACCGCCGGGCATATGGATCGACTTTATCTTACCTGGGCAGGGGCGGAAGTTGTTCTTAGGCTCTTCCGCATTTATACGGCACTCGATAACGTGACCGCTGAGCTTTATATCCTCCTGCTTATACTGCAGGGGAAGTCCTGCGGCGATGTTTATCTGCGCCTTTACAAGATCCACGCCGGTCACCATTTCGGTTACGGGGTGTTCGACCTGTATTCTTGCGTTCATCTCCATAAAGTAGAAGTTTAGATCCTTGTCTACAAGGAATTCTACCGTTCCTGCGTTTGCATAGCCGCAAGCCTTTGCCGCTCTTACTGCCGCTTCTCCCATTCTTCTGCGGAGATCCTCTGTCATAATGGGGCTGGGGCTTTCTTCAAGCACCTTCTGATTACGGCGCTGTAACGAGCAGTCACGCTCACCGAGATAAATTACATTTCCGTGCTCGTCCGCAAGGAGCTGTATCTCGACGTGTCTGGGATTTACAATGAACTTTTCGATATATATATCATCGTTTGCAAAGAACTGTTTAGCCTCCTGCTTTGCGGCGGTCATTGCCGCTTCAAGCTCTTCGGGCTTTTCAACAAGTCTTATGCCTCGTCCGCCGCCGCCTGCGCTCGCCTTTACCATTATCGGATAGCCGATCTTTGCGGCAATCTCCTGAGCCTCCTCAAGCGTCCCAACAACACCGTCGGAGCCGGGAACTACGGGAACGTTGTTTTCTATCATCGTCTTCTTTGCGTTTGCCTTATCACCCATAGCGTCCATAGCGTCAGCGCCCGGGCCTATGAACTTTATTCCGCACTTGTCGCAAAGACGTACAAAGTGGCTGTTTTCGGAAAGAAAACCGAAGCCGGGGTGAATTGCCTGTGCGCCCGTTATCTCGCAGGCGGCAAGCAGTGCCTTTGAATTAAGATAGCTGTCCTTTGACGGAGCAGGTCCTATACATACCGCCTCGTCAGCTATCTGTGCGTGAAGCGCAGTCTTGTCGGCTGTCGAATATACTGCGACAGTCTTTACTCCAAGCTCTCTGCACGCACGGATTATTCTTATAGCAATCTCGCCTCTGTTGGCGATCAGAATCTTATTGAACATACAGCGTTTGCCTTCCGTTTACTTGATAGCAAAGGTGATCTCTGCGGATACCGCCTTTTCACCGTTTACTGTGGCAAGAGCCTTGCCGACACCGATAGGACCTTTTACCTTTATTATCTCGACTTCGAGCTTTAAAAGATCGCCGGGTACTACCTGTCTTCTGAACTTAGCGTCCTTGACGCCGCCGAACAGACCTATCTTGCCCTTGTTTTCGGGGAGTGCAAGCATTGCCACTGCGCCTGCCTGTGCAAGCATCTCAAGCATAAGTACGCCGGGTACTACGGGGTATCCGGGGAAGTGTCCCTTGAACCAGAACTCGTCCTCTTTCATATACTTTGTGGCAACCACACGCTGACCGGGTTCCATTTCTTCGATAGTATCAATAAGCAGGAACGGATCTCTGTGAGGGATTATCTCCATTATCTGCTCTTTATTCATAAGCGACATATACAGTCCTCCGTTATTCTATTATGATGAGCGGCTGACCGAATTCAACAGCCTCTCCGTCCTTTACGGCAATAGACTTTACAGTGCCGGAAATATCCGCCTGTATCTCGTTCATTACCTTCATACTCTCAACGATGCATACTGTGTCGCCCTCGTTTACCTTATCGCCGACCTTTACAAAGGGAGGCTTTGTGGGGGAGGGGGCAGAGTAGAATGTGCCGACAATGGGGCTTTTTATGCTCTTGCCTGTATCGGCAGGTGCCGCAGCAGGAGCCTGTGTCTGCGGTGCTGATGTCGGTACTGCGGGAGCAGCCGCCATAGCCATAGGAGGCATTGCGGGCATCACAGGGGGTGCGGGAGGGGGATTCTTCTGACCAAGCTCAAGCTCGAACTTGTCGTTCTTTACATACATATAGGACAGACCGCTGTCCTTCATAATACCGATAAATTCCTTTACGGCATCGGTAAGCGAATTAGTTTCAAACTGCATATTGTGTCAACCTTTCTCTTAGTCCTCTACGGGAGCAAATGCGATACAAGCGTTATGACCGCCGAAGCCGAGCGAATTGCTGAGTGCGCCTGTTATCTTCATATCTCTCGTGCCGTCAGCCGCATAGTCAAGATCGCATTCGGGATCTGCCACCTTAAGACCTAATGTGCGGTGCACCTTGCTGTTCTTTATCTGAAGGGCGCAGGCTACCGCTTCTACACCGCCTGCCGCACCTAAGAGGTGACCTGTCATTGACTTTGTGGAGTTGATGACCATATTCTTTGCGTGTTCGCCGAATACCAGCTTTACAGCGGCTGTTTCGGTCTTATCGTTCATAGGTGTGGATGTGCCGTGTGCGTTTACATAGTTGAAGGTTTCGGGCGCTCTGCCTGATTCCTTTACAGCAAACTCCATAGCCTTTGCGCCGCCCTTGCCCTCGGGGTCGGGGCTTGTTTCGTGATAAGCGTCGCAGGTAGCACCGTAGCCGATGACCTCAGCATAGATGTTTGCGCCTCTTGCCTTTGCGTGCTCGTATTCTTCAAGAATTACGATACCGCTTCCGTCACCGAGAACGAAGCCGCTTCTCTCTGCGTCAAAGGGGATGCTTGCTCTGTCAACATCGGTGGACTTTGTTACAGCGTGCATATTGTTGAAGCCGGCATAAGCAAAGCCTATCGAGCATTTCTCTGTGCCGCCTGCTATGGCAACGTCCATATAGCCGTTCTTTATAGCGTGGAATGCCTCGCCTATAGCGTGTGTACCGCTGGCGCAGGCGGATACCGTGCAGTAGTTTACGCCCTTGAAGCCTGTACGGATAGCAACCGTACCTGCCGCCATATTGCCTATCATCTTGGGGATAGTGAATACTGAAACTCTCTTGTTGCCCTTGTTGTGATATGCGAGAAGCTCTTCCTGCGTTGTTTCCATACCGCCTATACCTGAGCCGATTATTACGCCGCATCTGTAAGGATCGAGATCCTTGAAGTCGCTTCCTGCGTCCTTTATAGCCTTGTCAGCCGCATATACGGCATACTGTGTGATTATATCTGTACGGCGAAGCTCTTTCTTGTCAAAAAGACCGTCTGCGCTGAAATCCTTTACGGAAGCCTTTACGTTAAGCTCTTCGCTCTGACCGGGGAACCACTGCTCTAATGTAAAGCCGTGCTTGCCCTCCATAAGACTGTTCCAGAATTCTTCCTTGGTGTTTCCTATGGGGCTTACTACGCCCACACCGGTAATTACAACTCTGCTCATTTTTTGTATTTCCTTTCGTGGCTTGTCTTTACATTGATAAGCCGCCGCTTATCTCTATTACCTGACCTGTTACATAGCTTGCGTCCTTTGAAGCAAGGAATGATACAACGCCTGCTATCTCTTCAACTTCGCCGCATCTGCCCATAGCTATCTGCTTTACCATTGCCGCTCTCAGCTCTTCCGAAAGAGCATCTGTCATTGCTGTGTGGATAAATCCGGGCGCTACTGCGTTACAGGTGATGTTTCTCGGACCAAGCTCCTTTGCGGTGGTCTTTGTCATACCGATTATAGCCGCCTTTGTAGCGGAGTAGTTCATCTGACCGGGGTTGCCGTAAAGACCTGCTACGCTTGCAAGGTTGATAATCCTGCCGCTGCGCTGTTTCATCATAACAGAGCCTGCGAACTTTGTCATATTGAATACGCTTTTCTGGTTTACCGCAACAACGAGGTCGTAGTTTTCTTCGCTCATTCTTACAAGCAGACCGTCACGGGTTATACCTGCGTTATTAACGAGTACGTCAATACTGCCGAAATCGGCTTTTACGCTCTTTACGAATGCTTCACACTGATCGTACTTTGATACGTCAGCGATGTACTTTTCGCACTTTACGCCTTCTGCTTTTATCTTGTCGATTATATCGTTGTTTTCAAAGCAGCTCTCGGCGATGTCGTTTAATGCGATGTCATATCCGTCCTTTGCAAGACGGAGAGCTATTGCCGCACCTATTCCTCTTGCAGAGCCTGTGATGATTGCAGTTGCCATTGATTTTCTCCTTTTGTTTTATCGTTTTATCGTTTTATCTTACTTGTTCAGCAGTTTTTCAGCCTCTGCGAACATTTCTTCCACAATTTCCTTTGCAGGCTGTACCTTCTTTACCATACCTGCGATAGCGCCGCATAAGAACGAGCCTTCCTCAAGGTTGCCGTCCTGTACTGCCTTACGCAATGAGCCGAGCGTTATCTGCTCGAATTCGTCGGGTGTTATCGTTCCGTTCATCTCGCCGCTTGCGAGCTTCTTCGAGAACTTTGTCTTTACGTTACGGCAGGGGTGGCCTGTCGTTCTGCCTGTTACTATGCTGTCTGTATCCTTTGCGTCAACAACGAGCTGTTTATATGTAGGATGAATCTGGCACTCCTCTGCGGCAAGGAATCTTGTTCCTACCTGTACGCCCTCTGCGCCGAGCATAAAGCTGGCGGCTATTCCTCTGCCGTCTGCGATACCGCCTGCGGCGATAACGGGGATGGATACAGCGTCAACTACCTGCGGAACAAGGCACATAGTGGTATTTTCGCCTATGTGACCGCCCGATTCTGTTCCCTCTGCGATTACTGCGGACGCACCGCTTCTTTCCATTCTCTTTGCGAGTGCAACACTGGGTACTACGGGGATAACCTTGATACCTGCGTTGTTCCACGCCTCCATAAACTTGCCGGGGTTGCCCGCACCGGTCGTTATCATCGGAACCTTTTCATCTATAACGAGCTGTGCAAGATCCTCTGCGTTGGGGCTCATAAGCATTATATTAACGCCGAATGGCTTATCTGTCAGCGACTTTGCTCTTCTTATCTGATCTCTCAGATAGTCAATAGGAGCAGAACCGCCTGCGATTATACCTACTCCGCCTGCGTTTGAAACAGCCGACGCAAGTGTGCTTTCGGCTATCCATGCCATACCGCCCTGGAATATGGGGTACTTTATACCGAGTAATTTTGTGATCCTTGTTTCCATTGTTTTTATCCTTTCAGCTGTGGATTAATATTCGAAAATAGTTGCGCCGTAGGTAAGTCCTGCACCGAAGCCGACAAGGCATATCTTCATGCCATGCTTAAGCCTGCCCTGGCGGTCAAGCTCCGCAAGGCACATAGGAATACACGAGCTTGATGTGTTGCCGTGTGTTTCAAGATTTGTGAATACCTTGTCAAGATCAACGTTCATCTTCTTGAGTGCGGACTGGATTATTCTTATATTCGCCTGATGGGGAATAACAAGATCTATATCATCAAGAGATATGCCGGAATGTTCGCATACATATTCTACCGCATTTGCCATAGCGTCAACGGCGAACTTGTATACCGCCTTTCCGTCCATCTGTAAATAACGCTCCTTGTTCGGAGTGTCTATTATATCCTTAAGGCAGTCGTCACCCTTGAAATAGGGGTTGTTCCTGTCGTAGAAATTCTTGCAGTAAAGGCTCTGGAGCATATCGCCCTCTGCGCCGGAGTGGCTGTAGTATTCCTTGCCCTCTCCCTTTTCGATAACTACCGCACCTGCGCCGTCACCGAAAAGTATGCAGCTTGCTCTGTCCGTATAGTCTATCTGACTTGTCAGACGCTCGCTGGCTACTATCAGCACCGTCTTGTAGGTATCGTTTGCAAGGAAGTTTCTTGCAATGTCAACCGCTGTTATAAAGCCTGTGCAGGCGGTATTTACGTCCATGCAGGCACAGGGCTGCGCGCCGATCAGATTCTGTACAAGGCAGGCTGTGTTAGGATAATAGAAATCGGGCGAGCAGGTCGAAACGATAATGCAGTCTATATCCTTCGCCGTCTTTCCTGCGCTTGCAAGTGCGGCCTTTGCCGCCTCGGCAGCCATCATGAAATTGGGCTTGTCGGGGCTCATACGTCTTTCACGGATACCAGTCCTTGTGGTTATCCATTCGTCTGTAGTATCAATGAACTTTGTGAACATTTCATTGGTGACTACGGTTTCGGGAGTGTATTCTCCCGTACCCAGTATCGTTATACCGTTCATATCCTTTTCCTTCCGTGCGGCGTTCCTGACTGCCGTATATTATATATTAATTGTTGATTTTATTCTCTTTTTGTTGTATAATAAATCAGTAACTGCGGATTTTATCGTCCGCAAGGCATAGTTACCCCATAAGGCAAACGTGCTTATATTTCATTTTACTCTATTTCGGTACTGTTTGTCAACAATTATTTGCATAATTGTATCGCAACAGAGTAAACAGTGACATTATATTTCAGAATTTCTGCAATATATGACAAATTATACCGTTAAAATAATTAAACTACAAGGAGAAACAGAAAAATGGCAGATAAGACAAAAACCATATTCCTTTTTTCAGGACAAGGCTCGCAGTACAAAGATATGGGTAAGGAATTTTACGATACCATACCTGAATGTAAAAAGGTAATCGAGCTTGGCAGTGACATTCTCGGCTTTGACCTTGCCGCTAAGATATTCGGCGGAGATGAAAAGGAGCTTTCACGCACGATAATCTCACAGCCTGCTATACTCGCAATGTCGCTTATGGCGCTTGAAGCGGCTAAATCAAAGGGCATTGAGGCATCGGCTGTTGCGGGACACTCTCTCGGAGAATATGCGGCAATGGCGGCAAGCGGTATGCTGACATACGAGAACGCATTCAAAGCAATCAAGTACCGTAGCGAAGCTATGGACAAGGCGGCTCAGGCTAACCCCGGAGGAATGGCGGCTGTTCTCGGTCTTAAGGCTGACGTTATAGAGCAGACTTGCAAGGAGATTGAGGACGGCGGAGAATATGTTACTCCCGTAAACTACAATTCGCCCGTACAGACCGTTATCGCAGGTACTGCGGCAGGTATCGAAAAGGCTAAGGAAGCGCTTTCGGCAAAGGGCGCAAAGCGTATAGTTCCTCTTGCCGTTTCCGCCGCCTTCCACTCAAGGCTCATGGCAGGCGCATCGGAGGAATTTGCGGTAAAGGTAAAGGATATTCCCTTCAGCTCACCCTCGATGAAGTTCTACTGCAACGTATACGGAAACGAACTTACAGACTTCTCGGATATGCCCGCTTATCTTGCAAAACATATCTGCTCGCCCGTAAGATTTACCTCAGAGCTTGACGTTATCTCGAAGGACGGTTACGATACCTATATCGAGCTTGGTCCGGGCAAGGTACTGACCGGTCTTGTAAAGAAAACTCTTGACGGCGTTACGGCTGTAAACGTTGAAAACATTGATACGCTTGAAAAGGCGGCGGCTCTCTGATGATCGAGAGTATAACGGCGCTTGATCTGTCGATACTCGACTTTATCCGTAACACGCTTTCAAGTCCGGTTGCGGATATTATAATGAAGTGCCTCACATACAGCATAGAGTACGGCGCAATGGCTATCCTTGTGTTCATCGTTATGATGTTTGTTAAGAAAATGCGTAAGACGGGCTTTGCGGTAATGGGAGCAACGCTCTCCGTACTGCTGTTCGGCGAACTTATCCTGAAGCATATAGTCTGCCGCCCACGCCCGTTTGCCGTAAACAGTGCCATTGACATTATCATAAAAGCACCGTCGGGATTTTCGTTCCCGTCAAGCCACACGGCGACCTGTTTTGCTATGGCGACGGCAATATATCTGTTTCATAAACGACTCGGCATTATCGCATATATCTATGCATCGCTGGTCGCATTTTCGAGAATGTACCTTTATGTACACTATCCGTCGGACATTTTCGGCGGAGTAATACTCGGTATATGCTGTGGCATAGGTGCGACAGCGCTTGTAAAGCTGATATGCAAAAAGACAGAAAATCAAAGAGAATCCGAAGCAGAACAAAAGGAGCAATAAATATGACGGAAAACAAAAACGTATTCGGCATTCTGGGACACCCTCTCGGTCATACACTTTCGCCCCAGATACACACAAGGCTTTTTGAGCTATCAGGCGAGCAGGCTGAGTATAAGATTCTCGACACTCCCCCCGAAAAGCTGACAGACAGTTTTGAATATTTCAAAAGTCTAACAGGCTTCAACATTACAATTCCCTATAAGATAGATATAATAAAGATGTGCGATACGCTTGACGATACGGCCAAGCGTTACAACAGTGTAAACTGTATAGCAAACGTAAACGGCGTTTCTACGGGATACAACACCGACTGCACAGGCTTTACAAAGGCTGTCGGCGCAATGGGCATGACCCTTACAAACAAAGTATTACTGCTCGGCTGCGGCGGCGTAGGCAGAATGATGGCTATCGAAGCTGTCCGTGAGGGCGGCGAGCTTACTATTGCGGTAAGAGATGCCGACATTCCCGTTGCAAAGGCTTTATGCGAAGAAATAAAGCAGAATTATAACAGTGCAAAGGTCGGATTTTGCCTGCTGAGCGAAGTAAAGGGCGATTTTGACCTTATGGTAAACGCTACTCCCGTAGGTATGTACCCGAATACAGACGCAAGCCCGCTTACCGATGAAGCGCTGGGCAGAATAACGCTGAACGGCTTCTTTGACGCTATATACAACCCCCGTGAAACAAAGCTGATGAAGATGGTTTCCGACAAGGGCGTGAAGAAGGTCAGCGGCGGTATGCAGATGCTTGTATGGCAGGCGGCTGTGGCTCATACTATATGGAGCGGCGCAGAATACACAGCAGAGCAGGTACAGGCTATCTCTGACGAAATGATGAGGCTTGTTTAATGCGCCCCGTGTATCTATGCGGCTTTATGGGCTGCGGTAAAAGCCATATAGGAAGAATGCTCGCAAGAGAATGTACGGCTGTGTTCATCGACCTTGACAGATACATAGTTGACAATCAGAAAATGACTATCCCCGAAATATTTGCTCAGAAGGGCGAACCGTATTTCAGGGATCTTGAGGCGCAGTATATAAGAAACTTCAGAGGAAGAACGATAGTCGCCACAGGCGGCGGAGCAATACTCCGTGACGAAACGGCAGAGTTTGCAAGGAAGCAGGGCGTTGTGATTTTTCTAAACGCCAGCTTTGACACCTGCTATGAACGTATAAAGAACGATTCGAACCGTCCTCTTGTAGTGAACAACACGAAAGAACAGCTTAAGGCAATCTATGATTCAAGACTGCCCGTTTACAGAAAAAACAGCACCTTTGAAGTGAATGCAAACGCATCGGACAGAATAATCGCAGGCGAGATCATAAAGCTGGTCGAGCTTGACGCAAAAAGGCACAGGAAAACGAAAGGATAAATATGTACATTTACAATGCGAACGTCATAACTATGGCGGAGAAAAACTACGAAAACGGATTTATCCTTATAGAAAACGATAAAATCAAGGCTGTCGGCGATATGTCGCAATTAAAGGACTTTTCGCCGTCCGACAGTGATATAGACGCAAAGGGCAGAACCGCATATCCCGGCTTTGTAGACGCTCACACGCATATCGGTGCGTGGGAGGACGGGCTTGCGTTCGAGGGCGACGACGGAAACGAGGATACAGACCCCTCTACCCCGAACCTTCGTGCGATAGATATGATAAATCCGCTCGACCACTGCTTCGAAGAAGCGGCGCAAGCAGGCGTTACCTCGGTGGTATGCGGAATGGGAAGCGCAAATCCCATCGGCGGAACTTTTCTTGCTATGAAAACGGCAGGCTCAAAGAGGATAGACAAGAGGATAATAAAAAATCCCGTTGCAGTAAAATTTGCACTCGGAGAAAATCCCAAGAACGTATATAAGGATAAGGATACCGCTCCGGTCACCCGTATGGCTACCGCCGCCATAATCCGTGAACAGCTTTTCAAGGCAAGACGTTATCTTGACGATATGATAGACTATGAAAGCTCGGCCGGTACAGACGATGAGGGCGACCGCCCCGAATATGACGCAAAGTGCGAGGCGCTTATGCCGCTTTTAAAGCACGAGATACCCGCACATTTCCACGCCCACAGGGCAGACGATATATTCACGGCGATAAGGCTTGCGAAGGAGTTTGACATAGATTATGTCATCATCCATGCAACAGAGGGTCACCTCATAGCCGACGAGCTTCTTGAGGATAACGCACGGACGATAGTAGGGCCTGTTATCAGCGAGCGCTGTAAGCCTGAGCTTCGTAATCATACGATAGAAACGGCAGGAGTGCTGAACAAGGCAGGCGTGCCTATGTGCATATGCACCGACCACCCCGTTGTCCCCGAGCAGTATCTGCCCCTTTCGGCAGGGCTTGCGGTAAGAGGCGGTCTTGACAGGAACGAGGCGCTGAAGGCTATAACGATATACCCCGCACAGATAACGGGAATTGCAGACAGGGTAGGCAGTATAGAAGTCGGCAAGGACGCAGATATAGTTATCTTTTCGGGCGATCCGTTATCCGTATGCGATACTCCGGATATGGTCATCGTAAACGGCACAGTAATATAATCTTAATACAGACAGTAATAGCAATATAAACGGAGGGAATATTCATGCGTGAGATAAGCGTTGAGCTGGTTAAAAAGACAGTTGAAGAACTTTGCGTAAAAGCAAACCTTTATCTGCCCGACGGAATGAAAGAGAAGATAAATTCATGTATCGGCTGTGAAAAAAGTCCGCTGTCAAAGCAGGTACTTGGCGATATTGTAAGGAATATCGACTGTGCGAAGGAGCTTGAAGTGCCGATATGTCAGGATACGGGAATGGCTGTGATATTCCTTGAAGTCGGACAGGACGTGCATTTCACGGGAGGAAATCTCACAGAGGCAATAAACGAGGGCGTTGCAAGCGGATATGTGAACGGCAAGCTGCGTTTATCGGTGGTCGAAGATCCGCTTGAGCGTAAGAACACAAACAACAATACCCCCGCCATAGTACATACGAGCATTGTACCGGGCGACAAGGTGCATATAATGGTAGCGCCGAAAGGCTTCGGCAGTGAGAATATGAGTGCGCTTAAAATGTTCACCCCCTCTGCAACAAGAGAGGATATAGTGAACTTTGTCGTTGAAACGGTATCAAAAGCAGGAAGCAATCCGTGTCCTCCTATAACGGTGGGTGTCGGTATCGGCGGCGACTTTGAGCTGTCCGCCATACTTGCAAAAAAGGCTCTTTGCAGGGATCTTAAAATAAGAAACCCCAAGCCGCTTTACGCCGATATGGAGAGCGAAATGCTCGAAAAGATAAACAAGCTCGGAATAGGCCCTCAGGGCTTCGGCGGTACTGTGACGGCGCTGTATGTAAACATCGAACAGCACCCTACGCATATTGCAGGGCTTCCTGTTGCGGTCAATATAGGCTGTCACGTTACACGTCACGCAGAGGCTGAGCTGTAATGGGCAAGGGTAAGGTCATAGGCACTGTAGCCGCGGCTATCGTGATACCTGCCGCAGCAGTTGTAGGTGCGATATACATACTTCCGCTGCTCGATATAACGTCAAGCAACACGCTGTATTACTTCGGCAATGATGCTTCTGTTGCCGCAGACGGTACAATATCGCTCGGCAAGGAGGAAGTGCTTGGCTACAGCTCAAAATACTCCGACAGTATGACGGGATATTTCAAGGCACAGCTTGACGAGAACGAAACATATATCTACAATGCGGTTATGTACGCAAGCGAAAACGGCTACAGCGATATATTTCTGCCTGAAGATGTATTCGACGGCGGCGGTTATGACAGGCTGCAGGAGCTTGAATATGTTATAACCTTTTTAAGCTGTGACAGTCCGTTTGTTGCACATAATTACACAACAAACAGCAAGCTGACCGGAAACATTGAACAGTTCGCAGGAAAAAGCTATCATCATATACAGCTTGAAACGCTCGGAGAGGAATATACCTCCCGCCGTGAAGCCGCCTATGAAAAGGCAAAATCGGTAGTAGCGTCAATTCCGCAGGAGTGTAATACTGACAGAAAGAAAGCGCAGTATCTGTATAATTACGTTGCGGAGAACTCGGTATATGTTACTGACGGCTACAGCACAAGAAACGTTCCGATAGCCGACCTGCTTATTGACGGCAAGGCGATATGTGACGGATATGCGGATACTGTCACTATGCTTTTCAATATGGCAGGTATAGAAACAGCTTCGGCAAACGGCACAAATAACAGCAAAAACGAGGGACACACAGTAAATTTTGCGAAGCTGGACGGCGAATACTACTACTTTGACGCAAGCGCAGACAGCATAATAAACGAAAAGGGCTTCAAGCCTGCCTTCTATTTCGGTATGTCGTGGAAGGAAGCTTCCGACAGCTTTACATTTGCCGATGAATTTGCAAACAGATGTCCTAAAGCAGAAAAAAGCCTTCTGTCTGACAGCACAGACATAGTTATAAGCGACAATTCCGAAGAAACGGTCAAAAAGGCGGCAGAGCTTATAAGATCGGGCGGCGACACGGGCATAATCGTAAGGCTTGACGAAAGCATAACCGATGAAGAGCGTAAAAGCATAACAAACGATACAGCGGAAAAAGTCGGAGAACCGCTTGCTTCTTTATCTGCGGCAAACAGGCTGTACGGCTTAAAAATCTATAAGGAATGATTTTTCGATGGAACTGAATATTGTACTTGTCGAACCGCAGATACCGCAGAACACGGGTAATATAGCCCGTACCTGTGCGGTTACGGGGGCAAGACTGCATATAGTGAAGCCTATGGGCTTTCAGATAGACGATAAAAAGCTGAAGCACGCAGGGCTTGACTACTGGCATTATCTTGATATAACCTATTATGACGGGCTTGACGATTTCTTTGAGAGAAATAAGGACGGTGAATTCTTCTACTTCACCACAAAAGGCAGAAATACTTACTGCGATGCAGAGTATAAAGATAAAACTTATATAGTGTTCGGCAGAGAGGACAAGGGACTTCCCGAGGAACTGTTATTTCACAATAAACAGCACTGCGTAAGGATACCTATGGGCAGTAATATGAGAAGTCTTAATCTTTCCAACAGTGTGGCGATAGGCGCATACGAGGTGCTGAGGCAATGGGGCTTCCCCGAGCTTCAGAACTACGGTTCGCTTACAAAATACGACTGGAGCAAAGCCGAATAAAGCAGACAAACCGAAAGGAAAACAAAACGATGAAAGTAAAACTTATCACCGACAGCGCAAGCGACATTACCCTCGAGGATGAAAAGAAATACGGCATTGACATTATGCCGTTCGACATTACACTTGGCGACGAAAGCCTTAGGGAACGTGTTGATTTTACCGCTCCCGAATTTCTTGAGATGATAGACAAGTCGGAATTTCTCCCCAAGACCTCACAGATAACTGAGATACGCTTTGAGGAAAAATTTGAGCATTACTATAACGAGGGCTATGACGCTATCATTATGGTGCTTATAAATTCGACAGGCTCAAAGACTTATGAAAACGCACTGCTTGCAAGGAAGAATCTGCTTGAGGAGCATCCCGAAATGGCAAAGATGCGTATTGAGATAATCGACAGCCACTGTTATTCTCTCGGCTACGGTTATCCTGTAATCGAAGCGGCAAAAAAGCTGATTGCAGGACAGAGCGTTGATAATGTAGTAGCATATCTTACCGATATGTTCAATAACTGCGAGATCTACATAATCGGCTTCAATCTGCGCCATATGAAGAAGTCGGGAAGAATAAACGCCGCAGCGGCTTTCTTAGGCGAGCTTATGGGGCTTAAACCGCTCATTTCGCTCATAGACGGCGAAAGCGAGGTAGTAAAAAAGAGCCGTGGCGAAAAGAATGCAATAACGGACGCAGTCCAGTATATTTCAGGCAGAGCCGTTCCCGAAACACCGTGGGAAATACTGCGTACCAGCGTCACAGCGCTTGAGGACGAATTTATAAAGCAGTACAGCGCAAAGGTCGGCAGACCTCCCGAAATGCAGAGCATAGCAGGTGCGGCTGTTGCCAGCAACACAGGTCCTTATATCATAGGCGTTATCATAAGAGGTAATGCAAGAAGATAACAGGAAAGAACAGTAGCAAATAATAGGCGGGTTTCGGATAATTCTGTCTATTTTAGACAGGGTGGAAGACAAAAAACATAAGCGAAAATATAATCATTTAGGAGTTATAAATTATGGCGAATATAATTAACGCAATAATGCAGCTTGTTACATATCCTAAGTTCGAATTAAAAGCATATTCAGAAAGTCATAACAGAGCGAACAATATGGGCGAGGCATTAGAAGAATATATTAAAGACATTTTTGCCGGTACAGTAAACGAAACAGATGAAAACACAAGAAATCAAAAGCTGTCAGAAGTATTCAGCTACTTAGGAAATCAAAACAACCCACCCGATTCTATGTTACGAGGCGGTGATGCCATCGAAGTAAAAAAAATAGAGTCAAACGATGCATCTTTAGCACTAAACAGTAGTTACCCAAAAGCTAAGCTTTATTGTGATAGCCCTATGATTAAAAAAGCCTGCAAAACTTGTGAAAACTGGAACGTAAAAGATATGATTTATGCTGTCGGCGTTGTTGATACCAATAATCTTACATCTTTGGCTTTAGTATATGGCGATGATTACTGTGCTGAAAAATCTGTTTATGAACAAATAAAAAGCGTTATCAAAAACGGAGTAGAAAGTATATCGGGTGTAGAGTTCTCTGAAACAAAAGAATTAGGCAGAGTAAACAGAGTTGACCCATTGGGAATTACATATTTACGCGTCCGTGGTATGTGGGGCATTGATAACCCTTTTAGCGTTTTTAACTATATTTATAAACGTGACTTTTCAAAGAAATTCAATTTCATGGCTCTCATAAACGAGGAAAAATATTATTCATTTAATAATCATAATGAATTAGAGCAATTATGCGCTAAAATCAAGAACTTGCATATTCAAAATGTAAAAATCAAGAACCCTAACAATCCGGCGCAACTTAAAAATGCAAAATTGATAACATTTACTGTATAGGAGAATTTTATGAATATTATAAGTTTATTTTCTGGTGCTGGCGGGTTGGATTTAGGATTTCAAAAAGCAGGTTTTAGTATATTGTGGGCAAATGAATATGACAAAACAATCTGGGAAACATATGAAAAAAATCACAGCACCCACCTTGATAAAAGAGATATAAGAAATATTCCGTCAAGTGACATTCCGGATTGCGATGGCATTATCGGCGGACCTCCTTGCCAGAGTTGGAGCGAAGCTGGGGCAGGTCGAGGAATTGATGACAATCGTGGAAAATTATTTTATGAGTTTATCCGAATACTTAATGACAAACGTCCAAAATTTTTCGTGGCAGAAAATGTTTCAGGTATGCTTGCGGATTTGCATAAGGAAGCAGTAAAAAATATATTGAATCATTTTGAAGAATCAGGATATAATATCACTGTAAATTTGGTAAACGCAGCGAATTATGCTGTTCCACAGGATAGAAAAAGAGTTTTTTATATCGGATTCAGAAAAGATTTAAATGTAAATTATAAATTTCCTGAACCGCTAAATTACAAAATCACATTAAAAGATTCAATATGGGACTTAAAAGATACTGCGATTAAAGCGCAGGATAAAAACAAAACCAACGGAAATAAATGCTTAGTTCCAAATCACGAGTATATGAATGGTGGCTTTTCGACAATTTATATGTCAAGAAACCGGGTTCGCAGTTGGAACGAGCAATCGTTTACAATTCAAGCCGGAGGGCGACACGCTCCTATCCATCCACAAGCACCTAAAATGATATTTGTTGAAAAGAATAAAAGAATATTTGTGCCCGGCATGGAAAGCTTATATCGCCGCCTATCTGTTCGAGAATGTGCACGAATACAAACGTTCCCTGATGATTTTATATTTTATTATAACGATATTGCCGATGGATATAAAATGGTTGGAAACGCAGTTCCAGTTATGCTTGCATATCATGTGGCGAAAAGTATTAAAAACAATATATTAAAGTATTAAAGCCTTGCTGGCTTGGTATCTTGAAAACCTCATAAAGCTGAGTTTTCTTGACCGCTAAATATTGAAATATGTGGTTTAGCGCATTACCATCGCTAATTGTCAGAGGAGCATAGCAGGTGCGGCTGTTGCCAGCAACACAGGTCCTTATATCATAGGCGTTATCATAAGAGGTAATGCAAGAAGATAAAGATAACAGAAAATGCGGTCACGTTCCAAAGCGAATCGTGACCGCATTATTTATTCAGCTTTTGGTATCGTTTTTTTCCGCTGTCGCAGATGATGACGGGAATCTGTTTTTAAGTATCTTCACAGAATGGAAGAATGCAGGGAATAGGAACAGATCGGCAAGCACCCATGCCGCAGGGCTGGCAAGACATACGGCGACATATCCGAAAGCGGGTACAAGTCCCAGTGCCACACCGCCTCTCGCTATCATCTCGAATACTCCGGCAAAAACGGCAAGCTGGCTGTTGCCAAGTCCCTGTATCGAAAAGCGGATAATGTTTACGAATGCAAGCGGAATGTAGAACAACACGTTAAGCCACAGAAACTGCTTTGCAAGGTCGAGTATCTCGGCCTGTGTGCCGTCTATAAACAGCTTTGAAAATTCTCCGCCGAACGGTATTATCACGATAAGGGCGATTATCGCATAGGCTATGCCGAGCATCGAGCATTTCTTAACGCCGCTTTCGATACGGTCGACCCTGCCTGCGCCTACGTTCTGACCGCAGTAGGTAGCCATTGTAGAACCCATTGCATCAAACGGACAGCACAGGAACTGCGTGACCTTGCTTCCTGCGGTGACAGCCGCCATATAGGTTTCACCGAGCGAATTCACCGCCGACTGTAAAAGAATACTTCCGATAGCGGTAATGGAATACTGAAGTCCCATAGGCACTCCCATAGCGCAAAGCCTGCTCATTGAATAAGCATCGGGTTTTAAATCTTTCCTCGATAAGTGCAGAATATCAAAGCGCTTTATCATATATACAAGGCAGGCGATACCGGATATAAGCTGTGCAAGGACGGTAGCCCAGCCTGCACCGGCTACGCCCATATCAAACACCAGAATGAACAGCAAATCAAAGCCGACGTTGAGTATGCTCGAAATAATCAGAATGACAACGGGCGACTTTGAATCGCCGAGCGAACGGATAAATCCCGAAAGGATATTGTAGAGGAACGTTACGGGAATGCCTAAGAAAATCACGAAGATATAGTCATACGCCTCTTTAAAAACCGTGTCGGGCGTATTCATCCAGTGGAGGATATTTCCGCAAAGCAGGCAGGTTGCTGTTGTCATTACTGCGGCGAAGCCTATGCCAAGCCATATCGTATTGCCGGCAAACTTACGCAGACCGTCAAAATCCTTCTCTCCGAATTTCTGTGCAACGGGTATCGCAAAGCCTGCGCATACACCCATACAGAAGCCGAGAACAAGGAAGTTCACCGAGCCTGTCGAGCCTACTCCTGCAAGTGCGTTTACACCGAGGAACTGTCCGACGACTATCGTATCGACCATATTGTAGAACTGCTGAAAGAGAAGTCCTAACAGCATAGGGAGCATAAATCCGAGTATGAGCTTCATAGGTGAGCCTTTTGTAAGGTCTTTTACTGCTGACATATTATCTTTTCCTTTCTTCAACTTAATATCGCCGTTATATGTATAACGCTGTACACGAATATATTGTTTTTTCGGGAGGGGCAAGCCCCTCCCCTACAAAAAGTTTTAAATATATGATATAAGCAAAACGGCTTTTCAATATCAGCCGATTGCTAAGCAATTATACTATATTGCCCGTCCTGTTTCAATCGGTAAAATGCACAAGGTATTTAAGGCAAAACCGCATAATTATTGTCATGCGATTGCGCAGTCAGATTTTTCGTCAGATTGTATAAATTGAGTGCAGGCAGGCTAGCGCCTGTCAAGCGAAATTTGTGCAAGATGGCGGAAAATATGCAAGCAAGCGTGTGACAAAGGTGATAGCCGTTAATTATGCGGTATTGCCTTTAAGTTATCAAGGCGGTTTAGTCTATTATGCAACGCTGTATTGCTTTATTTCATATCGGGCTATTCAACACAGTAATATCGGAGGATTTGAAAAAATTTATGGAAATTTCAAAAAAACACTTGACAAACGGTTTTACAGCGGATATAATGAACGCAGAATATGTTAAACCTATGAGTGAGAGTAGTAGCACCCGTCACTGTATGACAGAGAGTTGCCGGTCGGTGTAAAGGCAATGATACATACGCTTGTGAATGGACTCACGAGGGCAAACCGAGAATATCAGTTTTTGATATTTTAGGGGCGACGGATACCTCCGTTACAGGGTCGCACATATGATAGTATGTGTAGCGAGTGACCGTGTTTTATTATACGGTAATTTGGGTGGTACCGCAGGTAAACTATACTCCTGTCCCAATTGGGACGGGAGTTTTTTGTTTTCCCGGACATTCAATCTCTACGTTGAAGCTATCATCATGGCATATGGCATGACAGCAAGGCGGAGCCGACATAATGCGTTGCTGAATAAGATACAGGCTGTCGGACAGTGGAATGTTCCACGAAGAACTTAAGCACTCCGCCAAAACAGCTTTCGGGAAGGCTAAACGGCACGGTAAAGCACACAATGTTTTGTTATCCTCGTTATGCGGATTATTTCATAACAACAAAACAAAACGTTCAAAACACACCATGTTTTATCCCCGCCGTTACGCAAGCAATTTCCTTAGCAGAAAGTATATTAAAGGCGGAATATGGAGCGGCACATTGCCGCCGGAATATGAAGCGGCTCACAGCCGCTTCGTAGAAAGGAAAATTATTATGGCAAACAGAGAAATCCCGTACAAAATTTATCTTGAAGAAAACGAGCTTCCCCGTCAGTGGTACAACGTAAGAGCAGATATGAAGAACAAGCCTGCTCCGCTGTTAAATCCTGCAACACATAAGCCCTGTACGCTCGAGGAACTGAGCCACGTATTCTGTACAGAGCTTGCAAAGCAGGAGCTTGACGATACAACTCCCTACATCGACATTCCCCAGGAGATAATCGACTTCTACAAGATGTACAGACCTGCTCCCTTAGTAAGAGCATATTGTCTTGAAAAGGCACTCGGTACACCTGCCAAGATATACTACAAATTCGAGGGCAACAACACAAGCGGTTCACACAAGCTGAACAGTGCGATAGCTCAGGCTTATTACGCCAAGAAGCAGGGCTTGAAGGGTGTTACAACAGAAACAGGTGCAGGTCAGTGGGGCACAGCGCTTTCAATGGCTTGTGCATATCTCGGACTTGACTGCAAGGTATTTATGGTTAAATGCTCATACGAGCAGAAGCCCTTCAGACG
>UMJL01012261.1_pt1 | contig 47671 bp, 40 predicted proteins | sample 1966071 | NCBI WGS metagenome assembly UMJL01 (sample SAMEA4836148, study PRJEB28245) | human gut metagenome | biome: gut microbiome; material: fecal sample | place: Denmark | collected 2008
CTTTTCGCAGAACTTGCCGTACAGTGCGGCGCCTACGAACAGGATCACGAGACCCACAACAAATGTTGCCATAAAACACACACTCCTTCTTTTTTTGGTTCTTGTGCTGATCCGGAAAAGCGGTTCCGCCGGAACCTCCTTTGCCGGTCGATTCCCCGCCAGCTGTATGAACGGCGGATGGGGGTCGGCTTGGCATTCCGCCCCACGGAATCTGCTGACCTTCGTTCCTCGCTCTCTGATACTCTCCCTTTTTATCACGCCCCGGATTGCACATCCGCTTTCCGGAACCTTTCGCTCCCCGCCCGTCTGGATCAGGAGGAGAACTCGCTCGGAACTTTGATTGCCATTTGGAATACTCCATCCAGTGTGGAGCGCCAGCCGAATTTTACCGGGCCCGGTGCCTTTGGAAATGGGGGTCCACCCTCTGCCGTCCCCGTTCAAATTCTGTTAGACATTATACACGTTCTTTCAGAATTTGTTAAGTAGTCTTTCGAAAATTTGTGTACAATTTGTGAATAACTCCCAGTGAATTGTGAATTTCGGCAAACGTTTCCACTGTTTTTTAAAATAAAATCTGTCGAAATATTTACTTTTCCCTGTTTAAATTGTGCATAGTGCACAGTCCTCACCCTTTTTTGACCCCTCAAACCCGCAAAAAGGGACCCGACCGCTCCGGTCGGGTCCCTTTGCTGTTCAGACAGGTTCAGCTTTGCAGGATATGCAACAGATGACGCATATGAATACTCATGGCATGGCGGGCCCCCGCCTCGTCCCGCCGCATCAGAAAGAACAGAATCTGCTGGTTGTCGCTGATGGCCACATTCTGCATATGCTGGCGGTTTTGAGAGAGCTGCATGATCTCATTGACGGCGCTGTTGATGATGGGATACAGCCGCCGCATATATTCGTTGTGGGACGCCTTGATGATTGCCCAGTGAAATTCCTGGTCTGCCAGCGGCCAGTCCCCACCCTCGGCAGCAATCCGTTCCATACGGTCTGCTTTCTTCTTAATCTGCCGCAGTTCCTCATCCGTGGCCCGCTGGCAGGCCAGGGCCACCGTGGCCGGTTCAAAAATGAGCCGCATCTCAAAAAGGTCCTTGGCCCGCACCCGGGATCGCACCCCGGCCAGCGCCGTCAGGTCCATGGTCCCAGCCGGCAGGGAATCCGCCACAAACGTCCCCTTGCCCCGGCGGATCTCCAGAACCCCCTGTGCAACAAGAAAGGAAATCGCTTCCCGCAGCGTGGTGCGGCTGACCTGCAGCGCATCACTGAGTTCATTTTCATTGGGGAGTTTGCTGCCGGGCTCATACCGTTTTTCCTCAACGATCATCTCGTACAGACGGTCTGCCGTCCGCTCCGACAGCTTTACCCGCTTTCCCTCCGCCATAACTTCCTCCTTCTCTCCGGACCGCCCGTTCCACCCGCCAGTGCAGGATCTTTCATGTAAGATGCCGGCGTGCGCCCTTCCTGCCGTTGTTTCCAAGAACGCTCTTGACATCATATACCTTTTGGAGTACAATGACATCATACAACAGAATAAGAAATAATACAACCACTATTTTGTACTTTTTTTGAAGGGGGGCCCTCTTTTTTGACCGCCAAAGAGATTTGCAGCCATCGCCTGACCATTGTTACCGGACACTACGGCACCGGCAAAACCGAGTTCTCCGTAAATCTGGCTCTGGCACTGGCCGGCGAAGGCGAACAGGTCATGATGGCTGATCTGGACATTGTGAACCCCTACTTCCGATCCCGGGAGCGGAAGGCTTTGCTGGAAGACGCCGGAATCCGGCTGATCTGTTCCTCGCAGGCCTGTTCTGACGCGGATGTGCCCGCACTGCCGGCGGAGGTCCTCACCATTCTGGAAAACCGGGATGTTCGGGGCGTTCTGGACATCGGCGGCGACCCGGTGGGTGCCCGTGTGCTGGCCCGATTCCGGCCCAAGATCCTCCAGGAGGATTACCAGCTCGTCTATGTACTCAATGCCAACCGTCCGGAGGTCCGGACACCGGAGAGTGCCATCTCCTATCTGCGTGCCATTGAGGCCACCACAGGCCTCACCTGCGGCGGCATCGTGAATAATACGCACCTGTGCGGCGAGACCACGGAGCGGGAGATTCGCAAAGGTGCCGACCTGGCGGAGCGCGTCAGCCGGGAGACGGAAATCCCGGTGCTGTGCCATGTGGCGGAGGAGCGCTTCGCCGACCATCTCAGTGACCTGCGGGAGCCTGTGTTCCCAATCACCATAAAAATGAAAAAGCCGTGGGAGATTTGACCCACAGGCAACAGGGGAAAGGAGGAGTATTCCATCATGACTGCCAAGGTAACGTTCAACTCCGACCGGTGCAAAGGCTGTGAACTGTGCACCACCGTGTGCCCCAAGCACATCGTCGCCATCGATCAGACGGTGATCAACCGCAAGGGGTATCACCCCGCCCATGTGACGGACATCACCCAGTGCATCGCCTGCGCCAGCTGCGCGAAGATCTGCCCGGATTCCATCATCACCGTGGAGAAATTCTGAAGCAAGGAGGTCATCAACCGTGGAAAAGGAACTTTGGAAAGGTAATGAAGCCATCGCCGAGGCGGCTATCCGCGCCGGCTGTGACTGTTTCTTTGGCTATCCCATCACCCCGCAGAGCGAGGTCCCCGAGTACATGTCCGCTCACCTGCCCAAGGCCGGCGGTGTGTTTGTTCAGTCTGAATCTGAGGTCGCGGCCATCAATATGGTTTACGGCGCCGCCGGCGCTGGTATGCGCGCCATGACCTCCTCCTCCTCCCCCGGCATCAGCCTGAAGCAGGAGGGCATCTCCTACATCGCCGGCGCTGAGCTGCCCTGCGTCATCGTCAACTGCATGCGCGGCGGCCCGGGCCTGGGCACCATTCAGCCGGGCCAGGGTGACTACTATCAGGCCACCCGCGGCGGCGGCAACGGCGACTACCGGACGCTGGTCCTCTCCCCCTCCAACGTGCAGGAGGCAGTGGACTTCGTGCAGGAGGCCTTTGACATTGCCGACCAGTATCGTAATCCCGTTATGGTGGTCATGGACGGCCTGATCGGCCAGATGATGGAGCCCATCGAGTGGCACGAGGTTCCCAAGCGGAATCTGCCTCCCAAGGATTGGGCCACTACCGGCCGGAAGGACCGCGATCACAACAACATCATCAATTCTCTGTATATGGACCCCGAGGAGTGCGACCGTCACAACGACCATCTGGCCGAGAAGTACGCCGCCATGGAGAGAGACGAGGTGCGCTGGTCTGAGACCGACTGCGATGATGCCGAAGTCGTCATCACTGCCTACGGCACGCCCGCCCGAATCGCTCTGACTGCCATCGAGACCCTGCGAGCCGAGGGGCTGAAGGTCGGACTGTTCCGTCCCATCACGCTGTGGCCCTTCCCGGAGGAGGCGCTGCGCAAGCTGGCCAAGTCCGATCATGTGAAGGCCTTTGTGGACGTGGAGATGAGCTCCACCGGCCAGATGATCGACGATGTCCGTCTGGCTGTGGAGGGCAGAAAGCCCGTCCATTATCTGGGTCACGCCGGCGGCGTGATGCCCACCGTGGAAGAGATGGTAGAAGCGGCCAAGAAGGCCTTGAAGGAGGTCAAGTGACATGGCAATCGTATATGAGAAATCCAAGGGCCTGACGGACGTCGAGCTGCATTACTGCCCCGGCTGCAACCACGGCATCATCCATAAGCTGGTGGCGGAGTCCCTGGTGGAGCTTGGACTGCTGGACGACGCCATCGGCGTGTGCCCCGTGGGCTGCTCCGTTTTTGCCTACAAATACTTCAACTGCGACATGCAGGAGGCCGCTCATGGCCGTGCGCCCGCCGTGGCCACCGGCATCAAGCGCACCCATCCCCATCAGGCAGTGTTCACCTACCAGGGCGACGGCGACCTGGCGTCCATCGGCGCCGCCGAGATCGTCCACGCCGCCATGCGGGGTGAGAAGTTCACCACCATTTTCGTCAACAACGCCATTTACGGCATGACCGGCGGTCAGATGGCCCCCACCACCCTGATCGGTCAGAAGGCCACCACCTGCCAGACCGGCCGTACCAAGGAGCAGGCCGGTATGCCCATCCGCATGGCGGAGCTGCTGTCCACGCTGGACGGTTGCGTCTACGCTGAGCGGGTCTGCGTCACCGACATCGCCAACATCAACAAGGCCAAGAAGGCCATCAAGAAGGCCTTCCAGAAGCAGATGAACGGCGAAGGCTTCACCTTCATTGAGGTCCTGTCCACCTGCCCCACCAACTGGGGCATGACGCCGCTGAAGGCTGTGGACTGGCTCAAGGACAACATGATTCCCTACTATCCTCTGGGAGTCATTAAGGAAGTCGCACCGGAAAATGCGGAGGTGAAGTAAGATGAAAAAAGAAATCATCATTTCCGGTTTCGGCGGCCAGGGCGGACTTGCCATCGGCAAAAACCTGGCGGAGGCCGGCATGGCCGAGGGTCTGAATGTCACTTGGGCTCCTTCCTATGGCCCGGAAATGCGCGGCGGCACCGCCAACTGCTCCGTGGTTCTCTCCGACAAGCCGGTGGGCTCCCCCGTGTTCGCCCATTCCACGGAACTCATCGCCCTCAACGAGCCCTCCCTGTCCAAGTTTGAGGCAGGTGTCGTTCCCGGCGGCTGCGTGTTCATCAACAGCGACGTGGTCACCGACAAGGTCTCCCGTTCGGATCTGACCGCCTACTACATCCCCTGCAACACCATCGCCGACGAGGTGGGCAACGCCAAGGTCAGCAACATGGTGATGCTGGGCGCCTATGTGGCCGGTACCAAGATTCTCAAGCCCGAGACCATCGAGGCTATGATTCAGGAGATGTTCACCGGCTCCAAGGCCAAGTTCGTTCCCCTGAATATCGAGGCCTTCCGCCGCGGCATGGCCTGCATCCAGTAAGCAGACGCATTTGTTAAGAACAAAGGGGGCCGGCAGGATCTCCCGCCGGCCCCTCTTTCCTTCCGTCCGAGCGCTCTTTCTGTGCATTTTACCGATTGACTTTGTACCACCGTCAGCGTATAAATGAAATAACGACATGGCGAATACGTCATCACGCAATGAACGGGATATACCGCAAGGATGGATTTCCTCCCTTCAGAGAGCTGCCGGCTGGTGTGAGGCAGCGGGAGGCACTTTGCCGGTCTCACCCGGGAGCAGCACGGCTGAACAGGGAGTTCTTTCAGTAAGCCGCGCCGGTCGCCCTCCGATACCGGGGCTTTGAGTGGCCGCCTCCACGGCGGCAATGAGAGTGGTACCACGGAAGTTTGACTTTCGCCTCTCCCGGACATCCGGGACGATGCGGAAGTCTTTTTGTTTTATCCCGACGAAAAACTTCAAAATTTGAAAAAAAGGGAGCGTTTTGACATGCTGGATATCAAAATCACAAAGACGACCACCCCGAAGGCCAAGCCCGCCGACGAGAGCAAGCTGGGCTTTGGTAAGATCTTTACCGACCACATGTTCGTAATGGACTATGACGCCGGTCAGGGCTGGCACGACGCCCGCATTGTCCCCTATGCGCCGTTCCAGATGGACCCGGCCTGCGTGGTGCTGCACTATGCACAGGAGATCTTTGAGGGCATGAAGGCCTATCGTACCGCCGACGGCAAGATCCAGCTGTTCCGCCCGGACTGCAACGCCAAGCGGTATCAGGACTCCTCCGAGCGGCTGTGCATTCCCCCGCTGCCCGTGGAGGACTTCATCCAGGCCGTCAAGGCCCTGGTGGAAGTGGAGAAGGATTGGGTCCCCCACACCGAGGGCTCCTCTTTGTACATCCGTCCCTTCACCTTTGCCGCAGATGTGGGCTTGGGCGTCCACGCCAGCCGCAAGTATGTTTTCTGCATCATCTGCGCTCCCTCCGGCGCCTATTACGCTGAGGGCATCAATCCCGTGCGCATCTATGTGGAAGACGAGTACATCCGTGCCGCTCCCGGCCTGACGGGCTTTGCCAAGTGCGGCGGCAACTACGCTGCTTCCATCAAGGCCGGTGAGATGGCCGAGGAGCAGGGCTTTGCCCAGGTTCTGTGGCTGGACGGCGTGGAGAAGAAGTACGTGGAAGAGGTCGGCAGCATGAACATCATGTTCAAGATCGACGGCAAGATCCACACCGCTCCCTGCAACGGCACTGTCCTGCCCGGCGTCACCCGCCGCTCCATTATCGAACTGCTGAAGGACTGGGGCTACGAGGTGGTGGAAGACCGTCTGGCTATCGCCGACGTGATGAAGGCCGGCCACGAGGGCAAGCTGGAAGAGGTCTTCGGCTGCGGTACCGCCGCCGTGGTCTCCCCCGTCAAGGAGCTGGACTGGAAGGGCGACAAGGTCTTTATCAGCGACGGCAAGATCGGCGAGATCACCCAGAAGCTCTACGATACCATGACCGGCATCCAGTGGGGCAAGATCCCCGACACCAAGGGCTGGATGGTTCCTGTCTGCCAGGGCTGAGCATTCTATTTCCACAGAAAAAGGAGGAGCCGTTGGCTCCTCCTTTTTGCGTATTGTTGAAATCCAGCCGGGCACACCGGCCCCGGCGGACACTGCGCTCCCCGGCCCGGGCACGCCTCACGCCTGCCGCAGCACCGCCGCCACCTGTTCCGGCGGCACCTGAGGCAGGGAGCACAGCGGTGCGGGGTCCTGGTCATAACCGGCAATGGGCAGCTCGAACCAGGCCACATCCCGCCAGGCCCCGGCTTTGTAGCCGGTGCTGCGCTGAACGCCCATCAGGCGGAACCCCATGCTCCGGTGGAGCCCCTCACTCTTCTCGTTGGGCAGCGTCACCAGGGCGTACACCGTCCGCACCCCCTGGAGCCGCAGCAGCTCCATCAGTGCGTGATAAAGCCGCTTTCCAAGGCCGGTGCCGGTATGGTCCCGGTCCAGATAGACGGACAGCTCCGCATTCCACTGATAAGCCGCCCGCTCCGCCTGCCGGTGGGCATAGGCATATCCCACGATGCATCCGTTTTCCTCGCAGACCAGATAGGGATAGGTTCCGCCGAAGTCCCGGATGCGCCGGGCAAATTCCTCTCGGGTGGGCAGCTGGTATTCAAAGGTGATGCCCGTTTCGATATACTGGGCGTAAATGGCCAACAGAGCCGGCGCGTCCGCCTCCGCGGCAAACCGGATCTCCATCCAATCCCTCCTTTTCCGCAAAGAAGCGGGGACGCCCGAACGTCCCCGCCGTGTCAGGTTTTTCCGTGAATCTGGGCACCGCACTTGGGGCAGGTGATGACGACCTTTCCCTTCCCCACCGGCACCCGGCAGATGGTCTTGCAGTTTTTGCAGGTGAAGTACTTGTGGGCGGTGTCGGCATGGCGGGCCTTCGCCGCGGACCGGCCGTTTTTCACCTTCCAGGTCCACTGGAGGAACTTGCTGTTCTCCTCCCGGCGCTTATAGAGATTCTTGGAAAACACCCGGAAAATGGCATAGAGCAGCAGCACCATAGCGGCCCAGTACAGCAGCACGCCCACCAGCTGCAAATGGCGGATGCGCATCACGATCATGGACACCACATCCAGCACCAGTGCGGCCACAATGGCAGCACGTCCCAGCTGGTCGGAGCCATTGCGGCCATACATCAGCCGCTGCAGTGCCATTTTGCACTTATACAATACACCCATCGCTCCAGGACTCCTTCTCCGGCGGCTTTTGGCCGTCTGTTTTTGTTTTCAATTATTCTACTCGCAAAGTCCCGTTCAGACAACCATTTCCCCGTTGAATTTACAAATTGGTCATTTATTTACAGCGATTTGTGTGGTATATTTTGAAGTTGTGATAAAAAATAAACAAAGGAAGTGCATCATCCATGGCAAAAAAACAATTCAAGGCGGAATCCAAACGCCTACTGGATCTGATGATCAATTCCATCTACACCCACAAGGAAATTTTCCTGCGGGAGATCATCTCCAACGCCAGCGATGCCTGTGACAAGCTGTGCTACCAGGCTTTGACAGACGAGACAGTGGGCATGACCCGCAAGGATTTCCAGATCCAGCTGAAGGTGGACAAGGACAACCGCCTTCTGACGGTATCCGACAACGGCATCGGCATGGACAAGGAGGACCTGGAGAATAATCTGGGCGTCATCGCCTCCTCCGGCTCCTACCGCTTCAAGCAGGAAGTGGGCGACGATACCAAGGACACCGATGTGATCGGCCAGTTCGGTGTGGGCTTTTATTCCGCCTTCATGGTGGCGGACCACATCACCGTGGTGACCCGCAAGTACGGCTCTGACACCGCCTACATGTGGCAGTCCTCCGGCGCCGACGGCTATACCATCACTGAGTGTGAACGGGACGGTGTGGGCACCGACATCATCATGCACATCAAGCCCGACACCGACGATGAAAAGTACGGCGAGTTTCTGGAGTCCTGGAAGATTCAGGAGCTGGTGCGCAAGTATTCGGATTACATCCGCTTCCCCATCCGGATGGAGGTCTCCAAGACCCGCCGGAAGGAAGGCAGCCCCGACGACAAGCCGGAGTATGAGACTTACTCCGAGGAGGAGACCCTCAACTCCATGGTCCCCATCTGGCAGCGCCGCAAGTCCAGCGTGAAGCCGGAGGAGTACAACAAATTCTACCGGGATAAGTTCCACGACTACGCAGACCCCCAGCGTGTGATCGCCGTGTCCGCCGAGGGCGCTGTCACCTATAAGGCGCTGCTGTTCATCCCCGGCGCCACGCCCTTCGACTATTACACCAAGGAATACGAAAAGGGATTACAGCTCTACTCCAACGGCGTGCTCATCATGGACAAGTGCGCCGACCTCCTGCCGGAGCATTTCCGCTTCGTCCGAGGCGTGGTGGACTCCCCCGACCTGTCGCTGAATATCTCCCGGGAACTGCTGCAGCATGACCGGCAGCTCAAGGTCATTGCCTCCAACCTGGAAAAGAAGATCAAGAGCGAGCTTGCCAAGATGCTTAAGGACGACCGGGAGGCCTATGAGACCTTCTGGAAGAACTTCGGCCGCCAGCTCAAGTACGGCGCGGTCAGCGAGTACGGCGCCCACAAGGAGCTGCTGCAGGACCTGCTGCTGTTCTACTCCTCCACGGAGAAGAAACTGGTAACGCTGGGCGAGTACGTCTCCCGGATGGGCGAGGATCAGAAGTATATCTATTACGCCACCGGTGAATCCCTGGACAAGATCGACAAACTCCCCCAGACGGAGCTTCTTAAGGACAAGGGCACGGAGATCCTCTACTTCACTGAAGAGGTGGACGAGTTCTGCGCCCAGATCCTCCACAGCTATCAGGACAAGGAGTTCCGCTCCGTGCTGGATCAGGAGATCGAGGAGGGCGCTGAGAAGAAGTCCGAGGAGGCCATGGACGCCCACAAGGCCGCTCTGGACTTCGTCAAGGAGACCCTGGGTGACGCCGTGAAGGAGGTCAAGGCCTCCGCCCGCCTCAAGTCCCATCCCGTGTGCCTCACCGCCGGCGAGGGGCTGAGCTTTGAGATGGAAAAGTATTTCCAGGCCGTGCAGCCTGACTCCGCCATCAAGGCCGAGCGCATCCTGGAGCTGAATGTGGACCACCCCGCCTTCCAGGCTCTGGAGCAGGCGGTCAGCGATGATCCGGAGAAGGCCAAGAAGTACGCCCAGCTCCTCTACGATCAGGCACTGCTGATTGCGGGATTGCCCCTGGACGATCCCTCCGGCTACACCGATCTTGTGTGCGAACTGATGAAATAAGAAATGAGCGCCCCCACGAAATCGTGGGGGCGCTCATTTGTTCTGTTCAAACTGCCGCATCCCGGTAGTAGACCACCAGCAGGTCCACCACGGTGCCGTAGCTCTGCAATCCCTGCTTCTCGCCGTAACCCTTGAGGAATCGGTCATACACCTCGTTGGACACCTTCTGCACCGCCGTATCCTGGAACTGGGCCCAGTAGGCGTTGTTGGCACCGAGATCCGCCCGCACCTCCGGCGGCAGGCTGTCCCGGATGGTCTGATAGGCCTCCGGATTCACCCGGTAGAGGGCATTGCCCAGATGGATATAGCCCAGCAGCCAGCCGGAGTAGGCATAGGCATCATTGCCGCAGGTGGTACAGGCCAGTACTGCCAGGAAGTTGCACTCCTGCTCCGAGGCGATGCTCCGCTGGTGGGCCAGCTCATGGGCCGCCGTGGAGGGCAGGAGGCAGGCGGGACTGTCCACATTGACATTGGACTCCCCGGTGAAGGGACAGTAAATGCCGGTAAAATCCAGGGCACTCATGACACGGGAAAAGTGCACTGCCTTCACGCCGGGGTCCTCAAATTCCAGGAAGGGAAACTGCCCTTCCACCGCATCATAGGCACGGACGCTCTGGGAGAGGATCTCCTCCCGGGGCACCGCGAAGCACCCCTGCTCATCCCGCTCCACCAGATCCGCCGTCTCCGTCAGCCGGTCGGCAAAGTAGCGTGTCACCGCCAGCAGGTCCTCCTCCGCCATCGGCTGGGCATAGATGCCGGAGAGGTCCTGAAAGCTGGGGGTGTAGTAGTGGACGCCCCAGAGTCCGCAGAAGCCCGCGTAAATAGTCAGCCCCACGCACACGGCACCCACAAGGGCGCTGTACGCCCGGTGGAGACGGCCGGAGGCGGTCTTTCGTCGGACCACCGACGCAATGCTCCACACCAGGTATGCCGCCGTGAACATCACCAGCGCGATGCACAGTGCCTCCATCACGGAAAAGGGCACCCGGTAGCACAACCGCCCGAGCACGCGGCGCACCGCCGTGGCGGCGGAGGCCAAGGCGGTCATGACGCCGGTATGACTCCGGCACAGGAAGAACGCTGTCAGCAGCACAAGATCTGCCAGCAGCCACAGATGCAGTTTTCGATGCCGCAGGAAAAACGCTTTCAAAGGGACTCCTTTACTCCGCGGCAGCCAGCAGCTGCCGGGTATACGCCTCTTTGGGATGGTCAAAAATCTCCTCCACGGAGCCCTGCTCCACGATGCGGCCGTCCTTCATCACCAGTACCCGGTCGCAGAGCTGATAGACCACATTCAGATCATGGGAGACGAAGAGGAAACTCAGATCCAGCTCTCGCCGCAGGTCTTTCAGCAGCTTCAGGATCTGGGCCTGAATGGTAACGTCCAGGGCGCTGACCGGTTCGTCCGCGATCAAAAACCGAGGCCGCTGGATCAGTGCCACCGCGATGGACACCCGCTGACGCTGGCCGCCGGAGAGCTCCGCCGGCTTGGCCCGCAGGCACTCTGCCGGCAGCTCCACCCGTTCCAGCATGTCCCGGACCCGTCGGCGGCGTTCGGCGGCATCATACTTGCCGTAGATCCGCAGCGGCTCCTCCAGGTTCCACGCCACGGTATAGGCGGGATTCAAAGAGCTGTACGGGTCCTGAAAGATCATCTGGGGCCGCTTGGTATAGTGGATCACCTCACCGGCGTCCGGCTTCACCATGCCCAGAATGGTCCGGGCCAGCGTGGATTTTCCGGTACCGGACTCTCCCACCAAGCCCAGGATCTCCCCGTGGCGGACGTCGAAGGTCACATCGTGGAGGACCTCCTGATAGGTTTTCTTCCCCAGCAGGCCGCCCTCCCGGTAGCCGCTGGTCACATGCCGGACCGAGAGGGCCAGATCTTCACTCATTGGGCTCCCTCCTTCCGGCTCCGGGTGGGAATGGCGGCGATAAGCCGCTTGGTGTACTCCTCCCGGGGATGGTGGAACACCTGGTCGGTGTCCCCTTCTTCCACCAGCACGCCCCGCTGCATCACTGCCACCCGGGCGCAGAGCTTGCGCACCACCGCCAGGTTATGGGAGATAAAGAGCATGGACATTCCCGTCTCCCGGTTGAGCTTTTTCAAAAGCTCCAGGATCTGGGCCTGAATGGTCACGTCCAGAGCGGTGGTGGGCTCGTCCAGCAGCAGCAGCTTGGGCCGGGTCACGATGGCCGCGGCGATCATGGCCCGCTGGCACATCCCGCCGGAGAGCTGATGGGGATATTTGTCATACACCGTTTCCGGGTCCGGCAGCTCCACGGCGGCAAGGGCCTCCAGCGCCAGTTTCCGCCGCTGTGCCCGGTCCATATGGGTGTGGAGGCACAGTGATTCCTCCACCTGGCTGCCGATCTTCATCAGCGGGTCCATGCAGCTCTGGGGCTCCTGAAACACCACGCCGATGTCCTTCCCCTGGACCTTCCGCAGCTCCTCCCGGGGTGCATGCAGCAGATCCACCCCGTCCAGCAGCACCTGACCGGAATATTCGCACTGCCGGCGGGGCAGCAGCCCCGCAACGCTCATAGCGGTGACGGACTTTCCGGAGCCGGATTCCCCCACCAGGCCCAGGATCTCTCCGTCCTGAATGGTGAGAGACACGCCTGCCACTGCTTCCCGGCTGCGGACGTGGAACTTCACATGCAGATCACGGATCTCCAGCATCACATCACCCCCCGTTCTGCCCGCTGCAGTCCCTCGCCGATGAGGCCGGCGCTGAGGACCAGCAGCACGATGGCAAGGCCTGTGCCCACCGCGTACCAGGGGGCCGCGGTAAAGAGGCTCTGGGCCTCGGAGAGCATATAGCCAAGCGAGGCATCCGGTGGGGTGACGCCAATGCCCAGATAGCTCATGGATGCCTCAGCCAGCACGGCGTTGTTGAAGCCGATGGTGACGGCAGGCAGCAGTACATGGGCGGTGTTGGGCAGGATATGGACCGCCAGGATGCGGGCGGGAGACGCCCCCATCAGCCGGGCGCTTTTAACATAGTTCACGTCCCGCAGCGCGGCAAAGGCCGTGCGGGTCACCCGGGCAAAGCTGGGGATAAACACCAGTCCCAGGGCAAGAATCACGTTGTACTTATTGCCGGGGCCCAGGATGGAGATCACCACCAGGGCCAGCAGAATACTGGGGAACGCCGTCAGCACATCGTTGAGACGCATCAGCACCTCGTCCACCAATCCACCGAAGTAGCCGGTCACCGCCCCAAGGGCCGTGCCCACCACGGCACCGATGACCACGGTGCAGATGGCGATGGTGAAGGTGGTGCCGGCGCCCTTGAGCACCCGGCTGAAAATATCCCGGCCGAAGTCGTCCGTTCCCAGCAGGTGCTGAAGCGAGGGGGCCAGGAACTTCTCTCCGGCATCGCCCATGGCGTTGGGGTCGTAGGGCGTCCAGAAAAAGCCCAGCACGATCAGGGCCGTCAGCACCGCTCCAAGCAGCAATCCTGCCCGGAGATAGCCGTTCATTCTCTTCTTCATCCGCTTTTTCATGACGCGCCCCCTCCCAGCCGCAGGCGGGGGTCAATCCGCTGGTTGATGAGGTCCGCCACGGTGCCGGCCAGCACCACCCAGAAGGCCAGGATCACGATGATGGCCTGCACCACCGGATAATCCCGGCTGCCGATGGAGGCCACCAGCATCCGCCCAAGGCCCGGGATGGCAAAGGCCTGCTCCACCACGATGCTGCCTGCCACGATCTCCGCCATGGTCTGGGCCAGGAAGGTGACCACCGGCACCAGGGAATTTTTGAGCACGTGGCGGCGCAGCACGCCGGCGCGGTCATTGCCCCGGGAGATGGCGGTGCGGACATAGTCCTTTCCCATCTCGTCGGCGATGGTACTGCGCAGCATCCGCACCGTCATGGCGATCCGGGGGATGGCGATGGCCACCGCCGCAAAGAACAGATACCGCAGGCTTGCGAAAAAGTCACTGCCAAGTCCCGGGAAGCTGCCGTGAACGAACCAGTGCAGCACGGTACTGAAGCAGAAGGTCAGCAAAATGGAGGTAAAAAAGGGCGGCACCGCCATGCACAGCTGGTTGAACAGCGTCTCCACCCCGTTCAAAATCCCCCGAGAGCGCCGCGTGGCGGACCGGACTCCCAGCGGCACGGAGATCACCGCGATGAGCACAAAACTCAGAAGGCTCAGGCACAGCGTCACACCCACCTTGGGGGCGATCAGGTCCCACACCGGCTGGTGGTAGCTGTACGAGGTACCCAGGTTTCCGGTGAAAAAGCCCAGCAGCCACTCGCCGTACCGCACCAGCAAAGGCCGGTCCAGTCCCAGCTCCGCCCGGAGTTCCGCCACCCGCTCAGGGGTGGCCTGGGTGCCCAGCATGGCAGTGGCAGGGTCACCGGAGATCACATCAAAGGCCACGAACGCCAAAAGGGAGACGATGACCATGGTAAAAAGCAGCATGGCAATGCGCTTGGCTGCATACTTCATGGTCTTCGCCTCCCTTCCGGGGCCGCGGCAAACAATCCGCCGCCGGTCATATCAGGTTGTGTAGTGGATGCCGGAAAGATCCAGCACGTAGATGGGATAGAAGGTCACGCCCTCCAGTCCCTTCCGGACGGCCACCAGGTCCGCCAGGTCCTGGATATAGACATTGGCGGCGTGCTCCGTCAGATTCTTCTCCATCTCCTTATAGAGGGCGGTCTGTTCTGCGTCGTCCGCCGTGGCCTGGGCCTGGGCGAAGAGGGCGTCATAGTCCGCATTGGAGTAGTTGATGAAGTTGTTGTCCGCCGTGGAGGTGAACCGCTCCAGCAGCGCCCGGGCGGTCATGTTGGACGCATCCACGCCCACCACCGTGGACTGGAACTGGCGGTTGGTATAGGCATCAGACACCCAGCTCTCCCACTCCACAGCCTGGATCTCAGCGGTGATTCCTACCTCCGCCAGCTGCTGCACCAGCACCTGGGCGGTATCCATGTGGGGCTTGTAGTTGGAGGGCACGGTGATGGTCATGGAGAAGCCGTCAGGATAGCCGGCCTGGGCCAGCAGTTCCTTGGCCTTCTCCGTGTCGTGGGGGTAATAATCGGTGAGGCTCTCATCGAAGTACTTGCCGAAGGCGGGGTACATGCTGGAGCCGATGGGGCTGCCGTAGCCATCAAAGGCCAGGTCGATGATGGCCTGCTTGTCAATGGCGTAGCACAGCGCCTGACGGACCAGCTCGTTGTCAAAGGGTGCCACGTCGTTGTTCAGGTACAGCGCCTGCACCAGATTCATGGTGCCCTCAGCCACGTTGAAGTCCTCGCCCAGCTGGGCCACCTGCGTGCTGGTCAAGTGAGCGCACAGGTCGATGGCGCCGCTCTGGAGGCTCATCAGCAGGCTGTCGGCGTTTTCGATGATCTTGAAGGTCACCTGGTCCAGCTGTGCCGGGGTACCCCAGTAGTCGTCAAACTTTTCCAGCACGATGGAATCCTGTGCGGTGCGGGAGACGAACTTGAAGGGGCCGGTCCCCACAGGGGCGGTATCCTGCTGGTCGTAATCCGCCGGCAAAATGGCGGTGGTCATGTAGGAGAGGAACTCATTGTCCGGCTGGGCCAGGGTGATGGTCACCGTGGACGCATCGAGCGCCTGGATGTCGGTAATATTAGAAAACGCCTCCACCGGAACGATTCCCGTTTCGGTAGCGGCGGCGCAGCGCTGGATGGAATAGACCACATCCTCCGCCGTCACCGTGTCACCGTTGTGGAACTTCACCCCGTCCCGCAGGGTAAAGGTATAGGTCAAACGGTCCTCAGAAACTTTGTAGTCACTGGCGATGGCAGGGGTAAGGTCTCCCTCGGGGGTGGGCTTCATCAGCCCTTCAAATACATTGAACATGACCTCGCGGGTTCCTGCCTTCACCGTTTTGTGAGGGTCAAGACTGTTGTCCAGGTCCTGGGCGATGCCAACGACGATGGCGTTGGCGGCCGCTCTGCTCTCCGGCGTCTCGGCTGTGCTGCTGTCTCCGCATCCGCTGAGTACAGCGCACAGGAGTCCCGCCAGAAGAAGGAGCGACAGGCATCTCTTCTTCATAGCTTCTCCTTTTTTCATCACTGCCGCACAGGGTCAGTGTGGGGCAGGAACTGTCCCGCCCATGCAAAATATGGTCCCTTCAGATATAAAAAGGGCCTTGCGGTGTCAGTCGTTATTTTTCTAACGAACTGCCCCGCAAGGCCGTATTGTACACGATATACCTCTTAATTGCAAGGGGATTCACAAATTTTTCTCCTGCGGCGGCGCTTTGGGTTCCGCTTTCGGATAGTCGGTGGTATAGGCCTTGGTGTCCAGGGGCAGGTCTTTGCGCCGCAGCCGCATATCCAGAAAGAAATTGGCCGCGCTGTAAAAGCACGCAAATACCGGCACGCCAAAAAACATCCCAGGCACGCCGAAAAAGCTGCCGCCCACCAAAATGGCCACGATCACCCACAGGCTGGAAAGGCCGGTCTTGTCCCCCAGGATCAACGGGCCGATGATGTTGCCGTCCAGCTGCTGGAGTGCCAGCACGAAGAGGGCAAAATACACCGCCTGGATGGGAGAGACCAGCAGGATCAAAAAGATGCTGGGGATGGCGCCCAAAAAGGGCCCGAAGAAGGGGATCACATTGGTCACGCCCACGATCACAGAGACCAGCGGCGTATACGGGAACTTGAAAAGGCTGCAGCAGATGAAGCAGAGGATTCCGATGATCAGGGAGTCCAGCAGCTTTCCCCGGACAAAGCCGGAGAAGATGCTGTCCACCTTGTGGATGCCCCGCAGGACCCACGGCACATAGCTGCCGGGAAACAGCCCGAAGATCACCTTCCGGGCGTAAGCGGCACACTGCTCCTTGGTGGCCAGCAGGAAGATGGAGACAATGACACCCACCAGCAGATCCAGCAAAAAGTTCAGGGCGGTCATCACACCACCGGACACCGCGCTCATCAGGGCCGTGGCCTGGGGCAGCAGTGTATCCAGCCAGGTGGTGATATCGGTGTAATACCCCTTCAGCCGGTCGCTGACCAGATTTTCCAGCTCCGGGTTGGAGTCCAGCAGCCGCCGGACCCATCCGTTGATAGTATTATAATAGTTTTCCACATTTCCAATCAGCTGGACAACGCTCTTATACAGCTCCGGCAGCAATACCGATGCCAGCAGATACACCAGCACAGCAATCACCAGCCAGGTCAGCAGCACACTCGCCGCCCGCACGCAGCCGCCCAGCTTTCCCTTTGGCCTGCGGCCGCCCAGCGGCTGCAGCAGCATCCGGTCAAAAAAATTCACCACCGGCGCCAGCAGATACGCCAGCAGCGCACCGATCAAAACCGGCTGCACGGCCGAGATCAACTGCCCGCCGAAGACCGGCAGCACCCGGCGCCCAAACAGAGTATCGTAAAACAGCAAGATGGCGCTGACGGACAAAAATACCGCCAGCCCCAGCTGCATATAACCGCTTCTTCGCTTCATGGCCCACCACCTCTTGTTCTCTGCTTCATTGTACACGCCGCGGAATAGGATTGCAATTCATTCTTTCAGAATTCGCCCCGCTTCATAACACCCTGGAAAACCGGGAGACGGCGTGCTGTCTCTTGCAATCCTGCAGGCTCTGTGCTATATATTATTCTGTTAAATTTTAAGCTCCGGTTTTGTTAAATTTTGAACTCCGGAGTCCAATCTCATCCCGACAGGCGGGAAAGGAACGCACTATGGAGAAAAAACTGCTGTTCATTGTAAATCCCCGGGCAGGACGCAACAAGTCCCGCGGCCCGCTGTTTGACGCCGCTGCCATCTTCTCCGAGGCAGGGTACCTGCTGCGCATTCACCGGACCACTGCCCCCGGCGACGCCACGGAGACCGTGGCCCGGGAGGGCAGCCAATACGATCTGGTGGTGGCCTCCGGCGGAGACGGAACGCTCAACGAGACCATCGCAGGACTGGTACAGCTGGAAAATCCGCCCCTGCTGGGATATCTCCCCCAGGGCAGCACCAATGACTTTGCCTCCAGCCTTCACATCTCCGACGATCCCGCGGCCGCCGCGGAGGTCATCGTCCAGCAGCATGTGCAGGTGCTGGATGTGGGCTTCTGGAACCAGCGTCCCTTTGCGTATGTAGCCTCTTTCGGCGCATTCACCCGCACCTCCTACACCGCCTCCCAGGCCTCCAAAAACGCCCTGGGGCACTTTGCCTATATCCTGGAGGGAATGAAAGATCTCAACTCTCTGCGGCCCTACCGCATCCGCCTTACCGCCGACGGCGAGGTTTTGGACGGGGACTACCTCTTCGGCGCCGTGTGCAACTCCACCTCCATCGGCGGGCTGATGAAGCTGGACCCGGAGCGGGTGGTACTGGATGACGGCAAGTTTGAGCTGCTGCTGATCCCCAGCCCTAAAACGCCGCTGGGACTTCAAAACCTGATGCTGGCACTGCTCAACCAGCACTACGACAGTGAAGGTCTGGTCTTCCGCCACGTCTCCTCGCTGCACCTGGAAACGGAGGAGGACCTCCCCTGGTCCCTGGACGGGGAATATGCCCCCAGCACCCCCGCCGTGGACATTGTCAACCGTCAGGGCGCCTTGAGGATGCTGCTGTGAGTGAACTGAAAGACCTGCGCTGCCGGTTTGACGGCTATGTTCCCCAGATGCTGGAAGCCCAGCACAGTTACGCGGTTTTGTGTCCGTTTCTGGAACAGCCCGACGGTCTGCACCTGCTCTTTGAGGTCCGGGCTGCCACTCTCCGCCGCCAGCCGGGGGAAGTCTGCTTTCCCGGCGGCATGCAGGAACCCGGCGAAACGCCGGAAGTCTGCGCTCTGCGGGAGACCTGGGAGGAACTGGGCATCGTCCGGGAAGAGATCGAAGTGCTGGGAAAGTCGGATTTTCTCTGCAGCCACCGGGGGTTTTTGCTCCAGCCGGTATTGGGTGTGGTTTCTCCGGCGGGCCTTGCCGCCCTCTGCCCCTCCCCCGCCGAAGTGGCGGAGGTCTTTTCCGTTCCCCTTTCCTTTTTCCGTCGGCAGCAGCCGGAGGTTTATCGCTACGATCTGGTCCCCACCCGGCCAGATCATTTCCCCTACCAATCCGTGGGCATCCCGGAGACCTATCGCTGGGCCCGGGGCACCGTGGAGGTTCCGGTATGGTTTTGGGAGGGGCATGCCATCTGGGGTATGACCGCCCGCATCGTCCGGGACCTCATCAAAGAATAAAAAGCGGGAGAGCGTTGGCTCTCCCGCTTCCTTATTTTACTTGTCTCAGGATGGCAGTATTCTCGGCTCAGCAGCCGCTCTCCCCTTCCGGTCCCAGAAAGGCCGGGTCATAGCTGATGTCCTTTTCCAGGATCTCCCGGCCATCTTCCAGCCGTCCCACCGGCGCAAAGCCATAGCCCAGGAAAAAGGTCCGCCCGGCATGCTGCGTATCGCTCAGCGCGACCCGCAGGTATTTGCGGCCCAGAGGGCGATACTGGGCCACCACCTGGCCCAGCAGCTGTACCCCGTATCCCCGCCGGCGGCAGGTCTCTTTCATGTAGAAGAGCGAAATCCATCCAATATGGTCCTCCGCCTGCTTCTCCGGGCAAACTCCCACCAGGCCCACGGCCTCCTCACCCAAAAAGCCTGCCAAAACGGTGTCCTTTTTTACCAGCTCCCGGACATCCATATCCGGACAATCTCCGGCACAGTCCTCCACAAGCGCCGCCTGCTCCCGCAGGTCCAGCGGTTGGAAATACAGCCCCGGCTCCAGCGCATTGGCCCGCTTTTTCACCATCTCGCCCTTGGCATAGCGGGGGTCCAGCAGGTGGCTGTTGTCATCCCGGAACACCACCCGCATCTGGTCCCCCTCCGCCTCAATGAGGGAGACGGCGGTGTTGTCGCCATGAGGCGTCTGGCCCAGCTGGGCCAGGGAATATCCCTGAAGCGTCGCCAGCAGGATTCGGATGGCGCAGCCATGGGAAAAGACCGCCACGGTCTTTCCGTCATTTTCCGCCGCAATCTGCCGCACGGCGGCAAGTACCCGATCCCGGACCTGTTCCGGCGTCTCAGCACCCTCTACGTGCCACTGGTCCAGATGATGGCTGAAATTCTCCATCTGCACCGGGTCCATCCGGGCGATCTCCCCCCAGGTCTTCTGCTCCCAGACGCCCACGCAGATCTCCCGCAGGTCCCGCCGCCGGTGGAGCTCCAGTCCCTTGGGCCGGTAAATGGCGCTGGCGGTGGCACAGGTGCGGTACAGGTCGCTGGAATACACCGCGTCCACGGGAATCTCCGCAAACCGGCGCTCCAGCGCCCGGATCTGACGCCAGCCCCGGTCGGTGATGATGCTGTTGTATTGTCCCTGGGCAATGCGGTAAAGATTGCCCTCCGCCTCCGCATGGCGGATGAGATAGAGTTTGGTCATGGGTTTCTTCCTCTCCGGGCACCTTCATACCCGTTTCATTTTGAACGGACACATTATAGCGCATCTAACATCTTTTGGCAAACGCCAGCATGATTTTTTCCGGGCTGCCGGGTCATACTAAGGCCGTGCCGAAAAGGAGTTGACTGAAATGAGAAATATGTGCGCCGGATTTTGGGCCGGCATGGGTGCCGGAATGATGGCCGGTGCCATCGTGGGAATGATGATGCCCTGCGGCAGGGACCCCATGAAAACACAGGTGGGGAAAAGTATCCACAAACTGGGTGTCGCTGTGGACCACGCCGTGGACAACATTGTTTCCGAAATGCGCTGAGGCGCAGGGCGGAGGGCGGATGCCCTCCGCTTTTTCAAAAAATGCAAAATAAGGGTTGACTTTTCCGCCAAGTTTGCTATAATAATAACGCTGTCGCTCCTAAGCGACATACAAGTTCATCTTTTTTGATGCTTGACAGCTATGGAGAAGTCGCCTAGTTGGTCGAGGGCGCATGATTGGAAATCATGTAGGCCCCTAAAGGGTCTCGAGGGTTCGAATCCCTCCTTCTCCGCCAAAAGAAAGACACGCATATTGCGTGTCTTTCTTTTTTGTATTTACGCACCCGGCATCTTTTCCCCTGCCTGGCTGGCAAGGCAAAACGGGCTGAAAACAGTATGGTGTTTCCAGCCCCATTTTCAGCCCGTTTACAGTCATTTGCAGAGATATCCTCCATCCACCGGGATCACCGCCCCGGAGAGATAATCCGAAGCCGCCGATGCCAGGAATACGGTTATGCCCTTTAAATCCTCCGGTTTTCCCCAGCGTCTCGCCGGAATCCGCGCCGTGATCTCCTTTCCCGTCTGACTGACCATCATGTCATGGCTCAACTCGGTCTCCATGAATCCCGGAGCAATTGCATTGACCTGTATCCCGCAGGGCATCCACTCATTGGAAAGGGCCCGGGTCAGCTGTACCACGCCGCCTTTGCTGGCGGCATAGGCTGCCACAATGTGCCCGCCCAGGAAGGAATTCATCGAGGCAATGTTGATAATCTTGCCGCTTCCCTGCTGAAGCATCACCCGGCCGGCCATCTGGCACATGTAAAACATTGCAGACAGATTGATGTCCAACACATGCGCCCACTTTTCGGACGGAAACTCTGCCGCCGGGCAGCGGAACTGGGTCCCTGCTCCGTTGAGCAGAATGTCTACGCTGCCTCCCAGACACTCCAGCGCCCGGGTAAATCCCTCCTCCCGAGAAGATTTGTCGGTCAGATCTCCGTCCACGACGTGATACCCGGATTCCGGACCGCCGGTCACTTGGCGCATATGCTCCAGATTTTTTTCCGATCCGCCCAGCAAAACCACCTCTGCGCCGGCTTCATGCAGGGCCTGCGCCTGTGCGTAACACAGTCCGGTCTCCCGGGACGCGCCTGTTACGATGGCCTTCTTTCCCGATAAGTCGAATAAATTCATAGGCATCTTATCCCAGCAGATTCGGCAAAAGCAGCGTGATCTGTGGGATATATGTGATTCCCAGCAGACCAATGATCATCGTCAGAATCAAAACCCACGATTCTTTCAGGAAATCCTTGATGCTCACTTTAATAATAGAACAGGTCAGGAACATCAGCGTTCCGAACGGAGGCGTGATGCCGCCCATGGTAACGTTGACGCACATAATGATTCCGAACAGGATGGGGTCGACTCCCAACGCAGTCATCGTGGGGACCAGCAGGGGCGTCAGGATAATCAGGGCCGCCGTCCCTTCCAGGAACATGCCGACCACCAGCAAGAACAGGTTCACCAGCAGCAGCATCACATACTTATTGCTGGTAAGGGTCAGCAGCACCTCAGACAGCTGCGTGGGAATCCGTTCCCAGCTCAGGTAGTTGCCGAACGAGGACGCTGCGCAGATAATCAGCATAACGCCGGCCGTGCTGGTCACGCACTCCCGGATCATCTGGGGAATCATGCTGATTTTCAGCTCCCGGTAAATAAACATTCCGACAAAAATGCAGTAGAACACGCAGACCGCGCCGGCTTCCGTAGCAGTGAAGACGCCCATGCGCAGTCCCATGATGATGCCCAGCGGGATCAACAGTGCCCAGAACGCATCCTTGAGCGTGGTGAAAATATCTTTCCACGCCATCTTGTAGTCTCTGGTACCCACATATCCCTTTTTCTTGCCCACAAAGTGCACAGCAACCATCAGGCAAATCATCAGGAAAAGGCCGGGCCCATAACCGGCCAGGAACATCTTTGCCACGGAAACATTGGCCAGGCTGCCGTAGAGGATCAGGCAGATTCCCGGAGGGATGATCGGGGTCAGCACAGCGGACGCCGCCGTAACACCAGCGGAAAAGCCTTTGCTGTAACCGCGCTTGGTCATCTCAGGCACCAGCATTTTTGCTTCCATAGCGGCATCCGCATTCGCAGAGCCGGACACGCCGCCCATCAGGGCGCTGAGCACCACGTTGGACTGGGCCAGGCCGCCGATCATGCGTCCGGTGAGCATGTCAGCCACATTCATCAGCCGGCTTGCAATGCCGGAGTAGTTCATGATAACGCCCACCGCCACAAAAAACGGCACGGCCAGCAGCGTAAATGACTCTCCCTGCGCCACCATCTTCTGAAAAATCATGTAGGGTGCCAGCGTATCATTGCAAAACACGAAATAATACAGCACCGACAGCATCAGAGAGTATGCGATGGGAATATTGCAGACAAACAGCACCAGCAGGAGGATCAGGGGCATAAAGTTCATAGCATCATTCCTCCTTGTCGTTCTCTTCCGCGCCAGAGCGGAGGGCCTTCACATCCTCGACGGTCCGCTTTGCCGCGTAATACGCCATAAAGGCAAAGCTGATGGCCACCGGGATATCATAAATGGTATAGGGCAGTTTCAAAGAAAGAGAGCTTTTGTTCGCCGCACTCATGGCAAAAATCCAGCCCAAAACGCCCAACACAATGCAGATCACAATCTGCAGCGCATCCAAAATCAAATTTGCGTACTTTTCCGCCCGGGACGGCAGAATCGAAATCAGCACATCCATGCCGATCAGTCCGCCCCGTTCTTTATAGCACACGGCTGCACCGATAAAAATCGTCCAGATAAAACCGATTGCGGCGACCTCTTCCGTCCACACCAGGGACTTTCCAGTTGTAAACCGCAGCACCACATTGGCAAAGACAACTGTGATCATGATCGTAAAGGCAATGCCGGCAATCAGTTCCGGCACATGCGATGCAATCCATTTTCCACGCTTCAAAACAAATCTCCTTTCCCATATCCCCAGGCGGCATGGCCGCCTGGGGACTGCTTATTCAGTGGGAACGCGATAATTCCTCTCAGCCGTTGATAATCGCGGATACGGTCTCATACAGTCCGTCGGACCAGTTGGAGATCGAATCATAGACGGAACGGGTCGCTTCAACAAATGCCTCGCGATCGCAGTCATAGAAGGTGACGCCTTCCGCTTCCAGCTTGCTTCTGAAGTCACTCTCGTCTGCCGTCACCCGCTCAATGGTGGTAGGCGCCATGTTGGCGATCTCCTCCACCAGGATCTGCTGATACTCCTCCGGCAGCGTGTTAAAGTAATCGTTGGACATGTTCACGCTCCAGATGGCCATGATATGGTCCGTAAGGGTGATGTTCTTGCAGACCTCATAGATCTTGGAGCTGTACAGGGTGGACAGCGGAGCCTCGCAGCCCTCGCACACGCCCTGCTGCAAAGCGCTGTAGACCTCGCTCCAGTTCATCTGGGTTACGGTGGCCCCCATCGCCTCCATCATACCCACCCGGGTTTCGGAAGAAGCGGAACGGATCTTCATGCCCTTGAGATCCTCGGGAACGGTAACGCCCTTGTCCCCGGAGTATGTCAGTTCTCTCGCGCCGAAGTACCAGCTCATGCCAAGGTTTTTGATTCCCTGTGCTTCCAGCTGTGTACGCATATCCGCCATCCAGTCGGACTGGTCCACTTTCGCAAATTCACTGGGATCGGAAAACAGGAAGGGGCCGTCCAAAATTCCCAGATCCGGGACATAGGCGGTCAGGAAGTCCGGCGTTCCGAAGGAAATTACATTTGCGCCCTGAGCACACAGCTCCAGCGCATCCGTATCCGTTGCCAGTTCTCCGTTGGGGTAGTTCTCCAGGACCAGACCGCCGTTCGTCCGCTCCTCCACTTTCTCCGCCATCTCCTGGGCGCACTTGGCGACCGTCTCATCACCGGAAATGGTATAGGTCATCTTCAGTGTATAGACTTTATCCGGGGTATCGCCATCCGCGGTGTCTCCCTCGGAGGTCTTCCCATCGCCGGAATCACCACAAGCAGCCAGGGACAGGCACATCATCATCGCCAGAAGAAGAGACAGCATTTTTTTCATAATAAACTTCCTTCCTTTTTCATCATTGATGGTGGTTCATACCGTTTTAAGATTCTATACGTGTGATGCCAGCTGTGTTTCTCAGGCCTCCGTTTCTCCCAGCGGTACCCGCCGTTGATTCAAGGTGAGATGGTCGCACACCAGCACAACCTCACCGCGCTGATTGATGACATCCATGTGTTCGACCACGATTCCCATGTCCTTGCGCTTGGGATGGTCCCGCTTTTCCGTAATGGTCACCACCACATGGATGGTGTCTCCGATAAAGACCGGTTTTACGAAGCGCAGGTGGTCATAGCCGTAGGAAAATCCCACGGTGTTGATGGTGTTGGCCTTCATTCCCACCGCCATGCTGAAGGTCAGCGCGCCGTGCGCGATTCTCTGCCCGAACTCCGTGGTCTTGGCAAACTCCGCATCCATATGATGCGGGAACACGTCTCCCAGATCCGCGTGAAGTACGATGTCCGTCTCTGTCATGGTCCGGGAATAGGTGGTGTGGGTATCCCCCACATGAAAGTCCTCGAAATAAATTGCAGAAGTGTCCATAGCATGCTCTCCCTTTCCTTTAAATATGGTACTTTTGATTCTGTTCTCCCACGCCGGGTGCCGGCCGGTCATTTTTCAGCCTCTTTCCATCAATGCGGATGGGACAACGGGTGGTCTCAAATCGCAGGCCGTTTCCCTGATCGATGGTCTGCAGCATGTCCAGCACCTGAAATCCTTCCGTTTCCAGGAGCTGCCCCCAGTCATAGACCTGGGCACACCAAATGTCCGCCGCTTCCAGAATGGACAGCCAGTATGCCGTTGTCTGCGTTTTGAGGTGCTCGCGCAGAGCCAACTTGATTTCATCCCGCAGATCAAACCAATCGGATTTTTTGGTATAATGGGTAATGGCCTCGCATCCCAACAGCTTTCCCAGTTCCGGAACCGGGGTCATTGCCAGCGCCAGATAGCCATCCTGCGTTTCATAGATTCCATAGGGCGCGCTGTGGCACGGATTGGCACCGTTGACCCGGCTGCGGGGAGTCAGTTTTTCGCCGTCATTCAAAAATGCGCCGAAATTTTCAAATTCGATATCCACCATGGCCTCCGCCAGACTGGTCTCCACCTTACAGCCCTCACCTGTCATCTGTTTGTGATAGAGGCCCGCCAGGAGCCCCTGGACGAGATACATTCCGCTGAACTCATCCGCCGTGGAAACGCCGAAGGGAACCGGGTCCGGCCCGCTGCCGTTGAGGTAACAGGCGCCCGTGGCACACTGCACCAGCAGATCCTGCCCCGGCCTGTCCTTCCAGGCGCTGTTCGAGCCATATCCTGTGATCTGCCCATATACGATGCCGGGATTGATCGCCCGGACGCTTTCATAGTCCAGCCCCAGCCGCTTTGTCACCTCCGGGCGGAAATTGATCACCATCGCATCCGCGCTCCGGAGCAGCGGCAGCAGTTTCTCCCGCTGTTGCGGGTCTTTCAGATCAACGCTCAGGCTCTCTTTTCCCCGATTGACAAAGTAGTATGCCGCGTTATCACCGTTGAATTTGAGCGCCGGGCCAAAATTGCTTCGGTAGGAATCCCCGCTTCCTGGCTTTTCCACCTTGATCACGCTGGCCCCCAGATCCGCCAGACGCAGCGAGGCAAACGGTCCGGCCAGAAACTGACTGAAATCCAATATTGTAAATCCTTCCAGTGGCTTCATGTGGCCCTCCTCATAATTCAAACTCCCGGTTGATCGCATCCGTATCTGCTCCCAGACGGGGGGCAAAGGTCCCCGCGCCAGCCTGCGTGTCATTGACTCGAATGGGACATTTGGTTGTCCACACCGGGTCCGGCTGACCGGGACGCCGGATATCGATGAGCAGATCCAGCGACGTAAAGAATTCCGAGTGGACCATCTCCTGCCAGTTATAGATCTCTCCGCACCAGTAGTCGGCAGCGCGCAGACAATCGAGCCAGTGCTGCGTGCTTGCGGTTTTCAGCTTCTCGGCAATGATTGCCTTGATCTCATCCCGCTTTTCCATGCACACCGCCGCACCCTCGTACTGCAGCAGGCGGGGTTCTCCGATGAGGGTTCCCAATGTGGGCACAGCGCCCATGGAGACGGCGATGTATCCATCCTCGGTCTGATAAACCCCGTACGGAGCGCCCAGGTACACGTTGGCATTCCCGATCTGGCTGCGCTGCGGCATCCGCCTGCCGTCATTGAGGAAATAAGAAAACTGTTCAAATTGAAGGTCCAGCATGGATTCCAGCAGGGACACCTCTACCCTTCCGCCCTGGCCGGTTTTTGTCCTGCGGACCAGGCAGGCCAGAAGCCCCTGCGCCAGGTGTGTTCCCGTAATAGAGTCCGCCAGGGACAATCCCAGGGCTACCGGCGGATCGTCCCGGTTTCCAGTCAGGAAGGCCACGCCGGACATGGACTGGGCCAGAAGGTCCTGCCCCGGCTTTTTCACCCAGGGGCCTTCTGTTCCGTAGCCGGTAACGGTCCCGTAAACGATCCCCGGGTTCACCGCCTTGACTGCTTCATAACCAAGTCCCATCCGTTCCATAATGCCCGGGCGGAAATTGGAAATCATGACATCGGCCTTCTCCACCAATTTCTTCACCCGCTGCAGATCCGCCGGATCTTTCATGTTGGCCGTATAGCTCTGTTTTCCCCGGTTGATGATCTGAAAATTGACTGCGTCTCCATCCGCCATCAGATTGTTGAGGGTCAGCTGACGCCCCGCATCTCCGGAACCGGGACGTTCGATTTTGATGACCCGGGCTCCCAGATCCCCCAGCCGCATGGCTGCGGACGGCCCGGAGAGAAACTGGCAGAAATCCAACACCAGTATTCCTTCCAGCAATTTCATAAAGCACTCCTCCTGGACTTTCGATATAACGCGTTGAGTTTTTCCAGCGTACCGGCCAAATCCCGGCCGGTCATCAGGTACTCCCGTACAATCACTCCGCCGTGGTCCTGCAATTTCATGTATCCGTTATACCGGGGACGCATGGAAGCCTGGCAGATGGTTTCCCAGGTATCCTCGAAGAATCCATTGGACCGCCGGTTGACTGCGGGGTCTGTCCATGCGGTGCTGTATCCAGGCTGTCCGCCGGCGTCAAAATACAAGGTCTTTTGGATCTCTTCTGAAAGTGCGTACTGCATAAAGTCCGTTGCTTCCGCCAGATGCCCGCACCGGGAGGAAATCGCCAGCCCCGTGCCGCCAAGGGTGGTTTTCAACAATCCATTCCGAAATGCAACCACATTCGCCGCCTTGAGCACATGACGGCTGTATCCGGGCCGGAAGTAATTGACATATCCAAAGACAAAGGGACAATAGCCGTATTCCTCGCCGTCTCCGCTCAGCAGCTCATGCACTTCAATGGGATTGATTTGGAAAATCAGCTCCGGGCAAAGGCTTGTCAATTCCCGCTGGCGTTCCAAAGCCTCTTCCGCAACCTCTCTCGGAGCAATTTCTTCCTCCAGATACAGACGGTCTTCCCCTCCTGCAATGGTCGCACAGAACATGAAGAAATCCAGCAGCGTATACAGTGGGGCCGCCGCCAGAATGGTGTGCCCCTTCCCGGCCACCGACAAAAGCTCCTCCCAGGTTCTGGGAACCGGCGTGTCCAAGCGATCCATGACATCCGGCCGGTAAACCGCAATGGGCGTCGCCGCGTCGATCGGCAGCGCAAGCTGATGTCCGCCAATGGTATAGCTCTCATAGGACCGTCCGGCGCTGTGGGCCGCCTGATCCTGCAGGAATGCCCGGGGCAGCAGTCCCTCCAGCGGGAGCACCACGCCCGACGCCAGTCCGAACCCGGTCCAGGGGTGATCGATCACCAGAAAGTCATATCGCTCGGCCAACTGATTGACCGGCTGATTCTCAAAGTCCGCCAGGGAGCGCTTTTCCCAGGTAATGCGCACATTCGGGTGAAGCTCTTCATACCGCTGCGTTACGGCTACAATCGGCGAATAGCCCCTGCTGTGTGCCCAGGTCATTCCGGTCAGCTCAACTGCCATTGCTCTTCCTCCGCTTCAAGTTGGCCATCCGTCGGCCGGATGGCGATCGTATTCTTAATTGGTATTCTGGTACTAAGGACTTTGGTAGTACCAGATTCCAATAAAATTGTAATGGTTGTACATTGTTTTGTCAATCCTCATTTCACAAGTTATTCATTTTTATGCGTCGGCAACCTATCTAAAGTTTTTCAGACTCTTTTGGGCGGTTTGCTGCGTAACCGTTTTCTCAGAGCTTCTTCCTTTGACAATGTACAACTTTGTGCTATACTTTTCTTAAAAACATTTGGAATTGGAAATATTTTCTGATTTCACAACATTAATTTTAGGTGGTGAATAACCGTGGCACTTCAATTTGAAACTCTCAACAAAGTGACTCTGACGGAACAAGTCATGCAGCAGCTTGCCTCCAAGATCATCAGCGGTGAACTCAAACCTGGTGAACGGCTCCCTGCGGAGCGGGAGCTTTCTGAAATGCTCCAGGTCTCCCGCAGTCGCGTACGGGAGGCTCTGCGCGCTCTTTCTCTGATTGGATTTGTCACCATTCGGCCGGGCGGCGGAACCTACGTAGGAAACCGCATCGATCAAATGCCTGAAGAGACAATCATCTGGCTGTTTCGCCAACAGGTGAGCAATTACAGCGAAATCTACGAGGCACGCCGCCTGATCGAGACCGCTGTCTATGATGCCTGTTTCCGTCATCGGACGGAGGAGATCACCTCCAACATCCACAAATGTGTAACCCGCCTGGCACAGGCATACGCCAACAATGCCTCCGCGGAGGAGTTCAATCAGCTCCTGGAGGATGAGGATATTTACGTTGCCAAGAATTGCGGGAATGAGGTTTTTTACAAATTGATGCAGACCATCATTCTCCTGCGGAGAGAGGCTGCGCTGAAAATCTGCGAATCTCCTTACAACCGCAAAACTTCGGTTGAAAAGCGAAAAAATGTGGCCTTTGCCTTTGAATGTGGTGACCACAAAGCATTCTTAAAGGCCATCAACGCATTTTTCGACGAATCCGTCAAGGATTTCACCTTTGACCGCTGAGGCATTTTCCTGATAGTGAGGGATCTGTTCCCTGTTTCCGCAAGATGATCCTGCGCTCCTGCTGAAAATTTACATTTTCAGCAGGAGCCGTTTTCCATTCTGACTGCTCCGGTTGATTTCCAGATCCGGCGTGCAGACTTTCCCTGAAAAGCAGGTTGCAGGAAGCGGAGAAGTGTGAGAAAATAGCATCGGAAATTTGCCGCGGCAGACTTGCTCCGGCCACAGCGCAAGGCCGTCCGGGACTGGTTTTGTGTCCGCGAAAGGTCTCAGGGAGCCCCGCTTTTCACCGGTTAAGCGCACATTCCATATCTCGTACCGGAAAGGAAGAACATGTATGAAGTATGATTTTGACCAAATCGTGGACCGCTCTGGGAATCACGCCGCCAAGTATGACGAGCGGAAGAAAAAGTTCGGCACCGATGACGTGATCCCCCTGTGGATCGCGGATATGGATTTCAAAACCGCCCAGCCCATCATTGACGCGCTGACGGCCCGGGCCCAGGAGGGCATCTGGGGCTACACCGCCCGTCCGGACAGCTATTTTGAGGCCATCCGGGGCTGGCAGAAGCGCCGCAACGGCTGGGACATCGATCCCAAGCTCATGAGCTACAGCCTGGGCGTGGTGCAGACCATCTCCGCCATGGTGAAGCTCTTTACGCCGGAGGGCGGCAGCGTGCTGATCCAGACGCCGGTTTATTCCGAGTTTTACGACATGGCCGAGGCCTGGAACCGGAAGGTCCTGGAAAACCGCTTCCAGGAACACGATGGTGTATGGCAGGTGGACTGGGAGGATTTCGAGGCCAAGCTGCAGGAAGCGGACCTGTTCCTTCTCTGCAATCCCCACAACCCCCTGGGCATCGTCTGGGAGGAAGCGGATCTGCGCCGGATGATGGAACTGTGCCTCAAGCATCATGTTCTGGTGATGTCCGACGAGATCCACTCCGACCTGATTTTCCACGGCAAAAAACATATCCCCACTGCCACCCTTTCCCCCGAGATCGCGGCCAACGTGGTCACCGGCATTTCCGGCACCAAGACCTTCAACCTGGCAGGACTCCAGGCCAGCACCGTGGTCTTCCCCGACGCCCACAAAAAGCAGGTCTTTGACCACTACTGGCAGTGCATGGATATTCACCGCAACAACGCTTTCTCCCTGACAGCCATGGAGACCGCCTTCACCCAGGGCGAGGAATGGCTGGAGCAGCTCCTGCCCTATCTCTCCGCCAACTTTGACTTTGTGGTGGACTACTGCCGTGTTCACATTCCGCAGATCAAGACCTACGCCCCCGACGCAACCTACCTCATGTGGCTAGACTGCCGGGAGCTGGGGCTGAGCAACCAGGAACTCCACGACTTTATGATCCAGAAGGCCAAGCTGGGGCTCAACGACGGCTGCTCCTTTGACCGCCAGCTCAGCGGGTTCATGCGGCTCAACGCCGCCTGCCCCCGGGCCACGCTGGAAAAGGCCATGGCCCAGCTGGAGGCCGCAGTCAAGGCCCTGTAACCCTCTGCCGGAAGGTTCTGTGGTCCCGTTTTTCCGTGACCCAGTGAACAAAAGCCGCCCGTTCCCCAAAAGGGAACGGGCGGCTTTTTTCTCTTTATCGGCATTTGTTCTCCAGCAAATGAGGTGCCGAACCGTATGGGATCGCAGGCGCCGCTTTCAAAACTGCGGCGTTCAAATAAAAAAGAAGGGGCGGGAAAATTCCCGCCCCTTCCGTTTGCTGAAAGGAATCTTTGTCTGTGGGCCGGATACCGGCCCTCACAGATCCGCGCTTTGACTTGCCGCGGCTCAGTTCTCCTCCGCCATCTTGCGATACTTCTCGTAACGCGCCTTGACGTCGGCAACGGTCTTGGCATACAGGGCGTCGGCCTTCTCGGGGAAGTTGTTCTTCAGAGAAGCGAACCGGTTCTCGCCCATCAGGTAGTCCATGATCTTGCTGGTATCGGGCTCGGGAGAATCCAGCTGGAACGGATTCTTGCCCTCGGCGATCCGGCGGGGATCATAGCGGTACAGCTGCCAATAGCCGCACTCCACAGCCTTCTTCATCTCGGTCTGAGAGCAGCCCATGCCGGCCTTGATATGCTGTTCCAAGCAGGGGCAGTAGCAGATGACGATGGAGGGGCCGGGATAGGCCTCAGCCTCGCGGATGGCCTTCAGGGTCTGGTTGGGATCAGCGCCCATGGCCACCTGGGCCACGTACACATAACCATAGGTCATCATGATGGCGCCCAGATCCTTCTTGGCGATCTGCTTGCCGCCGGCGGCGAACTTGGCCACTGCAGCGGTAGGCGTGGACTTGGAGGACTGTCCGCCGGTGTTGGAGTAGACCTCGGTATCCAGGACCAGCAGGTTCACGTCGCGGTTCTGCGCCATGACGTGGTCGATGCCGCCGAAGCCGATATCGTAGGCCCAGCCGTCGCCGCCGATGGCCCAGATGGACTTCTTGGCCAGATACTCCTTGTTATCCAGGACGAACTGAACGTCCTCGGTCTTGTCGGCCTTCTCCAGAGCGGCAATCAGCGCATCGGAGACGGCGCGGGACTTCTCCTTGTCCATCCAGTTGTTCTGGTAGTCGTCGATCTCGTTGACGGCCACACCGGCGTCCTTCAGGGCATCCAGACGGATCAGGATCTCCTTGCGGATGGAATCCTGAGCGTGGAAGAAGCCGTAAGCAAACTCGGCGTTATCCTCGAACAGGGAGTGCTCCCAAGCGGGGCCGTGGCCGCAGCTGTCCTTGCAGTAGGGCAGGATGGGGGCGCCGCCGGAAATGGCGGAGGAGCAGCCAGCGGCGTTGCCGATGTACATGCTGTCGCCCACCAGCTGGCTGACCAGCTTGATGTAAGTGGTCTCGGCGCAGCCGGCGCAGGCCGCGGAGAACTGGAAGTAGGGCTTTGCGAACTGCATGGACTTGACGCTCTTGCTGCTGATGACGTCCTTCTTCAGGTAGGCGTCATTCATGGCAACCTCGTCGAAGTTGGTCTGCTCGGGCTTCATCTCCTCGAAGGGCGTCATGACCAGAGCGTCAGCGCTCTTCTCGTTGGCGTTGGCGGGGCAGACCGTCAGGCACACGCCGCAGCCCAGGCAGTCATAGGGAGAGACCTGCATGCGGAAGGAGTAAGCGGGCACGTCCTTGCCCAGGCCCTTGGCGGGCACAGTCTCGAAGGAAGCGGGCACCTTGGCCTTCTCCTCCTCGCTCAGCAGCACGGGACGGATGGCCGCATGGGGGCAGGCCATGGAGCAGCGGTTGCACTGAATGCAGGCGTCCGCGTTCCACTTGGGCACCATGGTGGCAACGCCGCGCTTGGCGTAAGCAGAGGTACCGTTCTCCCAGGTGCCGTCCAGCACGCCGTGCTTCTTGAACACGGACACGGGCAGCTTGTCGCCCTGCTGGCGATCCATGGGGAGGACGATGTCCTTGACAAAGGGCGTGGCGTTCTTGGGCTCCACCACGGGGGTATCCGCAGCGTTGGCCCAGCTCTCCGGGATCTCCACCTTGACGGCGGCGCTGATGCCCACGTCCACAGCCTTGTTGTTCAGGTCGACGATCTTCTGGCCGGCCTTCTTGAAGTAGGAGTTATAGTTGTTCTTCTTCATGTCCTCCACGGCCATGTCCAGAGGAATGACCTTGGTCAGGGCGAAGAAGGCAGCCTGCAGGATGCTGTTGGTCCGCTTGCCCAGGCCGATCTCAGCGGCCAGCTTGGCAGCGTCGATGATGTAGAACTGGGCATGCTTGTTGGCCAGGTCCCGCTTCATCTTGCCGGGCAGACGCTGATCCAGCTCCTCCACGCTCCAGGGGCAGTTGAGCAGGAAGATGCCGCCGTCCTTCAGATCCTCGGTGGTATCGTACTTATTGACATAAGTAGGCGCGTGAACGGCGATGAAGTCCGCAGAGGACACCAGGTAGGTGGAGCGGATGGGTTCGTCGCCGAAGCGCAGGTGGCTCTGGGTCAGGCCGCCGGACTTCATGGAGTCATAGGAGAAGTACGCCTGAGCATACTTGTTGGCCACCAGGCCGATGGTGGAAATGGCGTTCTTATTGGCGCCCACAGTGCCGTCGCCGCCCAGGCCCCACAGCTTGCAGGAGACCTCGCCGGGATGAGGCAGCTCCACATCCTTGTAGTCCAGGGAGGTGTAGGTCACATCGTCCACGATGCCGATGGTGAAGTTGTTCTTGGGCTTGTCCTGCTTGAGGTTGTCATACACGGCGATGATCTGGCCGGGGGTGGTGTCCTTGGAGCTGAGGCCGTAACGACCGCCCACCACCTGGATGTCGGTTCTGCCGGCCTGGTTCAGGGCGGTCACCACGTCCAGATACACGGGCTCGCCCACGGAGCCGGTCTCCTTGGAGCGGTCCAGCACGGCGATCTTCTTGCAGCTGGCGGGGATAGCCTCAACAAAGTGCTTGACGGAGAAGGGACGATACAGATGGATCTGCACCAGGCCCACCTTGCGGCCCTTGGCGTTGAGGTAGTCGATGGTCTCCTTCACAGTCTCGGAAGCGGAGCACATCACCACGATGACCTCTTCCGCGTCGGGAGCGCCATAGTAGTTGAAGAGCTTGTAGTTCCGGCCGGTGAGCTTGTTGATCTCGTCCATGTAGTGCTGGACGGTCTCAGGTACGGAGGCAGCCTTCTCGTTGGCGCCTTCCTTGCACTGGAAGTACACGTCGGGGTTGACGTTGTTGCCGCGGTTGGAGGGATGCTCCGGGTTCAGGGCATGACGGCGGAAGTCCTTCAGGGCCTCGTAGTCCACCAGACCCCGCAGGTCCTCATAGTCCAGCGCCTCGATGCGCTGCATCTCGTGAGACGTGCGGAAACCGTCGAAGCAGTGCATGAACGCGTACTTGGCGCTGATGGCGGACAGATGGGCAACGGCGCCCAGGTCCATGGCCTCCTGGGGGGAGGAGGACATCAGCATGCCGTAGCCGGTGGTCCGGCAGGTCATGAAGTCGGTGTGATCGCCGAAGATGGAGTGGTGGTTGGAAGTCACCACGCGGGAGGCGATGTGCATAACGCTGGGAAGGAACTGGCCGCCCATGGCATACATGGCGGGGATCATCAGCATCAGGCCCTGGGAGGACGTAAAGGTGGTGGTCAGTGCGCCGGCCTGCAGGGAGCCGTGGCACGTACCGGCGGCGCCTGCCTCGGACTGCATCTGGATCACGTCCACCGTAGAACCGAACAGGTTCTTCCGGCCCTTAGCGGACCACTCGTCCACTTTCTCCGCCATCGGGGAAGACGGCGTGATCGGGTAAATCGCAGCGACTTCGGTGAAGGCATATGCCACATGAGCCGCAGCGGTGTTACCATCCATAACTACGTATTTTTTCTTCATTTGATGCACCTCTCTTGCTTTGTTCATATCCCCATTTTGTGATGTTCAGCCCCGGTCATGCGTTTTTCCTTGCTGCCAGGAAGTCCTGAGCGGCCGGATGTACCTGCCGCTCAAGTTCCGATCCGCGGAAAAGCATTCCTTTTTTCGGGTGTGTCTTGCCATGGGAAACAACTTTTGCGCGATCTGTCGCCCGCACATGGAATCGCCGTGCAGTTCCCTGTGCAGCCGCAGCCACCCTTGCGTTTTTCCCGCGAATTCACAAAAACGTATATTGCTCTGGGACAACAATCAAGTTAACTATACTCCATAAATACACCAGTGTCAAAGGATTTTCGTGTGTTTTTTCCCGTTTTTGCGCATAACTGCGGCGGATTTTTTTGTCACTTTCTCCCCCCTGCCGCCGTTTTCCACATATAGGGGCCCGCCCCCAGTATATGAGAGGGTTCCGCTCCGTATGCCGTCCCCCGGCCGGCAGGGTCTCCGGCGGAAAGGCGGCTTTCAGACGCCATGCCTCTCAGAGGAATTTACCTCCGGATTTTTGGGAGGATTTCCCCTATCCCGCGCAGCCGCAGCCTTGTCAAACAAAGCCTTCTCTTGACAGGAAATGTGGAATACGGTAAAATTTTTTCACACTTTTTTCTGTTAGGAGGCATTGTTGTAAATGGGATATTTAATTGCCATCAGCGTCTATTTGCTGGCGCTGGTGATTTATGGTCTTGTGATCGCTCACAAGAAGGTCAAGACCGCGGATGATATGGTGACCGGCGGACACCGGATTCCCTTCATCATCCTGGTGGGCAGCCTGCTGGCCACCTGGTGCGGCGGCGGCGGCATCACCGGTTCCGCCGGCGTGGTATACTCCGGCGGCCCTTGGGTGGGCGCCATCACCTTCGCCGCGCCGCCCATCGGCATCATTTTGCTCTACTTCATCGCCGGCAAGGTCCGCAAGTCCAATAAGGTGACGGTGCCGGAGATCATGGAGGCCCGCTACGGCAAGGCCGCCAGCATCATCTCCGCCCTGTGCGTCATGCTGGCCTACGTGGGCGTGCTGGCCACCCAACTCAAGGCTGCGGCAGACATTTTGGTTCTGCTCTGCTCTTCCAGCGGTGTGGAGCTCTCTCACGGCCTGGCCCTGACCATCTGCACCGTGGTGATCGTGGTGATCACCGTGTGCGGCGGTCTGGTGTCCGTTGCCTATTCCGACGCCATCAGCGCCCTCATCATGATCGGCGGCTTCTTCCTGGCCATTCCCTTCCTCATCAGTGTGGCCAACAGCCAGGGCGCGGTCCTGCCCCCGGAGAAGACCACCCTTACCGGCGGCATGTCCGGCGTGGAGATCCTGGGCTACTTCCTGCCCTCCCTGGCGCTGATGCTGGGCGACCAGAACATGCTCCAGCGCTTTGCCTCCGCCAAGAACAGCGACGAGGCCAAGAAATCCAACATCGGCATGTTCATCGGTGAGATCCTGGTAGTGGTCAGCATCATTGCCCTGGTGACCCAGGCCGCCAAGCTCTATCCCTCTCTGGAAACTCCCTCCAACGTCATCTTCCAGGTGGCGGTGGATTACCTGCCCCTGGCCTTCGGCGCCCTGGTGATGTGCGCCTGCATGGCCTTCATCGTGACCACGGCGGACAGCTACCTGCTCTCCTCCGCCACCAACCTCACCAACGACATCTATGAAAAGTACATCCGCAAGGACGCAACGGACAAGCAGAAGATGCTGGTGCTGCGGGTGACCATTGTGGTCTTCAGCGCCATTGCCGTGGCCCTGACGCTGTACTTCCCCACCGTGCTGGCCCTGCAGATGACCGCCTACACCATGTACGGCGCCGCCATCACGCCCGCCATCCTCTTTGCCCTGTTCTCCAAGCGGGTGACCCCCGCCGGCGGCCTGGCCGGTATCATTGTGGGCGGCCTCGCCACCATCGTGTGGACGCTGATGGGCACTCCCGGCGGCGTACAGTGCGCCATTGTGGCGGTTCCGGCTTCGGTCATCGCCATTTTGCTGGTGAGCGCTGTTACCAAGAACAGCGATCCCGCCCGGTCTCTGGATGCCCTTTATACCGATAACTGACCATAAGGGGCAGAAGGGATTCCTTCTGTCCCTTTTCCTTTAATCCATAATCTCTCATTTAAGAAAGGACGATGCTGTATGGAAGATCCGCGGATTCGAAAATTGGCCCGGTTCCTCATCCGGGGCGCGGTGGAACTGCAGGCGGGAGAAAAAATTCTTATTGAACTGCACGGCAGTGAAACGGGACTGATGAAGGCGCTGGTCCAGGAGGCTTACGCCGTGGGCGGAAAGCCCTTCATCCACATCTTTGACTATGCCGTGGAGGGTGCGCTGGTCCAGGGAGCCGACGCCGAGCACATGGAGGAGATCTCCTCCTATGAACTTGCCCGCATGAAGGACATGGATGCCTACATCGACATTCGGGCCACCACCAACATCAGCATGTGGCACAACGTCTCCGACGAGGCCCAGCGCCGCTACCGTCAGTACTACTGGGGCCCCATCCATCTCTCCCAGCGCTGCAACCACACCAAGTGGTCCGTGCTGCGCTATCCCAACGACGCTATGGCCCAGCTGGCAGGCGTCTCCACCGAGGAGTATGAGGACTTCTACTTCAAGGCCTGCCTGGTGGACTATGAGAAGATGGGCCGGGCCATGGAGCATCTGGAGGCTCTGATGGACAAGACGGACCGGGTGCACATCGTCTCCCCCGGCACGGACATCTCCTTCTCCATCAAGGGGATCCCCTGCTACGGGATGCACGGCAACCGCAACATTCCCGACGGTGAGATCTACACCGCGCCGGTGAAGGACTCCGTCAACGGCCACATCACCTATAACTGCCCGTCCCCCTACGACGGCTTTTTGTTCCGGGACGTGTATCTGGAGTTCAAGGACGGCAAGATCGTCAAGGCCACCAGCAACAACACCCCCTATATGAATGAGATCTTCGATATTGACGAGGGTGCCCGCTACATCGGCGAGTTCGCTCTGGGCGTCAACCCCGTTATCAATCACCCCATCGGAGATATCCTCTTCGACGAGAAGATCGCCGGCAGCTTCCACCTGACTCCCGGCAACAGCTACGACAACACCTCCAACGGCAACCACTCCGCCGTCCACTGGGATCTGATCCAGATCCAGACGCCGGAGTACGGCGGCGGCGAGATCTGGTTCGACGACGTGCTCATCCGCAAGGATGGCCGGTTCCTGCCGGAGGCGCTCCAGTGCCTGAATCCGGAAAACCTGCTGGATGAAGAAACGGAGGCGCAGTGATGGATACGGTGGTCGACCGCCTGGTGCGGTATGCCAAAATTTACAGCGAGAGCGATTCTTACGGCCAAAGCGGCACCCCCAGTGCCCAACGGGAATTCGACATGGCCAACCTCCTGGTGGAGGAGCTCCACGGCCTTGGCATCGACAATGCCTTCGTGGACCAGCACTGCTATGTCTATGCCTGGGTTCCGGCCACGCCGGGGTATGAGCACCTGCCCGCCATCGGTCTCATTGCCCATATGGACACCTCCCCGGATATGACCGGCAAGGACGTCAAGCCTCAGATCCTCCACTATGAGGGCGGGGATCTGATTCTCAACCGGGAGCAGAACATCGTCATGGAGGCTGCCCGGTTCCCCGAGCTCACCAAGTTTGCAGGACAGGATCTGGTCTGCTCCGACGGCACCACGCTGCTGGGCGCCGACGACAAGGCGGGCATCGCCATTATCCTGCAGGCGGTGGAGGAGCTTCTGGCAGAGGGTGCCCCCCACGGCAAGCTCTGCCTGGGCTTCACCCCAGACGAGGAGATCGGCCGGGGCGCCAGCAACTTTGACGTGACGGGCTTCGGCGCCGACTTTGCCTACACACTGGACGGCGGAGACATCACGGATTACGAGTACGAGACCTTTAATGCCGCCATGGCGACGGTCACGGTCCATGGCTTCAGTATCCATCCCGGCACCGCCAAGGACAGGATGAAAAACGCGCTGCTGATGTCCATGGAGTTCAACGCCCTGCTCCCCGCTCTGGAGACTCCGGGCCACACAGAGGGCTATGAAGGCTTTTTCCACCTGCAGGAGATGAGCGGCAAGGTGGAGGAGGCCCGGATGGTCTACATCATCCGGGACCACAGCATGGAGCGGTTCCAAGAGCGCAAGGCGGCCTTCCAAAAGGCCGCAGAGGAGATGAACCGCCGGTACGGTGCCGGTACGGTGGAGGCCAAGGTAGAGGACCAGTATTACAACATGTACGAGGTCCTCAAGGACCACCTGGAGATCGTCACACTGGCGGAGGAGGCCATGAAGGCCGCCGGGGTGGCCCATCCCACCCACTCTCCCATCCGGGGCGGCACCGACGGGTGCATGCTGACCTACAAGGGGCTGCTGTGCCCCAATCTTCCCTGCGGCGGGCACAATGCCCACGGCCGGTTTGAGTTTGCGCCGGTGGAATCTCTCAAGACCGGCGTGCGGACGGTAAAGGCCTTGGTCTCCCCGGCACTGGTGGAGCGGGTCATTTCAGGAAAGGAGCAATAAACCATGTATCAGGAACGGATCGACCGCGTCCTCGCGGCCATGGAACAGATGGGGCTGGAGCAGATGATCGTCTCCGACCCCGACAGCATCTGGTACCTTACCGGGTACTACGTTTTCCCCTTCGAGCGGCTCTTTGCCCTCTATCTGCGCCGGGACGGAAAGCACAAGCTGTTTTTGAACAAGCTCTTCCCCGTGCCGGAAGTTCCCTATGAGCAGGTATGGTTCTCCGATACGGACGACTACCTCACCATCCTGGCAGAAAACGTAGACGGCACCAAGCCCATGGGCATCGACAAGGAGTGGCCCGCCCGGTTCCTCCTGCCCCTGATGGCCCACAACCCCGGCAGCCGCTGCGTGCTGGCCTCCTCCTGTGTGGATGATGCCCGGGCCTGCAAGGACGAGCCGGAACGGCAGCTGATGCGCACCGCCTCCCGGATCAACGACACCGTCATGGAGCGGGCCGCCGCCTTCCTGCGGGAGGGCGTGATGGAGCGGGAAGTGGCCGACTACATCGTCGCCCAGTACGCCGCGGAAGGCTGCGACACCGTGGCCTTCCAGCCCATCGTCTCCTTCGGTCCCCATGCGGCCGATCCCCACCATGAGGCAGACCAGACCCGTCTCCGGGCCGGAGACTGCATCGTCATCGATATGGGCTGCCGGAAGGACCGGTACTGCTCCGACATGACCCGCACCTTCTTCTGCGGCACCCCCGATCCCAAATACGCCGCCATCCACGATCTGGTGCGGGAGGCCAACGAACTCGCCGAGTCCATGATCCGCCCCGGCGTGCCCCTGCGGGATCTGGACAAGGCCGCCCGGGACCACATTGCCGCCGCGGGCTACGGGGAATTCTTTACCCACCGGCTGGGACATTTCATCGGCCAGACGGAGCATGAACAAGGTGACGTCAGCGGCACCACGGATCTGATCGCCAAGCCCGGCATGATCTTTTCCATCGAGCCGGGCGTCTATCTCCCCGGGGAGTTCGGTGTCCGGGTGGAGGACCTGGTGCTGGTTACAGAAGACGGCTGCGAGATCCTCAACCACGTGGACAAGCACTGGAAGTCCGTGGGCTGAGCAGTGCCTCTTCAGGGCTGCTTGTCCTCTGCAAACACAGGAACATCCCAGATAACGAAATTCTATGAAAAAATGGTCCCGGAGGAGTGCTGTGCACTCCTCCGGGACCGTCTCTGTTTTGGGGGAATCTTGGCGCAGACCCGCTCCGGCGCCCCGTAGTGCCGGAGCCGGCAGCCAATGGAGGGACCTCCGCGGCCAGCTGCGCGAAAAAAGCGGGGGCGGAATCGCCCCCGCTTTGTATTTTGGGATTTAATAGCGCTTATCCAGGATCTCCACCATATCTGCCATGGCGTCCTCCCATGCGTTGGAGACGATGGTGGCACCGCAGTCCCGCACCGCCTGGATGCAGTTGGCAGGTGCGAAGCCCATGGCACCGGCAGTGAGCATGGAGATGTCATTGGCCTCGTCGCCGGCGCAGTAAACATGGTCCATGGAGATGTTCAGCAGCTTTGCAAGGCGGCGGACCATGCCGCCCTTGTTGGCACCCTTGGCGGTCATCTCCAGCAGCGTCTTATTGGAAAAAATCAGCTCATAGTCCTGATCCCAGCCCTTCTGGATCAACGTCTGCTGCACCTGCTGTAGCACCTCATGCTCTGCCTCAAAGAGGAGCTTTCCCAGCGGCAGGGGTACATCCAGAAGAGAGGGAGCCTCCGTCACCGCCACGTTGGTGATGTGCTCGTGCTGATGGGTGATCTCATTGGGGTGCACACCGTGGATGACATTGTCGATGTGATAGGCCTCCACTGCCACCTCCGGGAACCGGTCCAGCACCTCCTGCCCCCGCCGGCGGGCAGTCTCATCCAGCAGCGCGTAATCCAGGTATTCCTGTTTGGCAAAATCATAGATGGCGGCACCGTTGCACACCACGCACGGTGCGTTCACCGGCACCTTGTCCGCATAGTGCCGGAAGGCCGCCAGTGCCCGGCCGGTGGCCACCGCGAAGCGGCCGCCCTCCCCCATGAAATACTCCAGTGCCTCCCGGTTCCGGGGAGACAGATCCGGCACCGGCTCGCCGCTGCGCAGTGCGGCCTCGGTGTAGATGAGCGTATTGTCAAAGTCACTTGCCAGCAGTACGCCGTCGAATTTCCCCATGGTCATTCTCCTTTTATGTAAACTTGTAAACACTTCCGTATCCGGCGGTCCGGTGGTTTTTCGGGAAAAACCCGCCGCCCGCTGCGCGGACGGCGGGATGCCTTGCCTTTTATTCGCTCTTGGGCGCAGAACCCTCTCCGCCCTTGCTGCGACGGCCGCCCCGATGGCGGGGACGGCGGCGCTTTGCTTCACCGCCCTCTGCTCCGGCAGCCTTGGGCTCCCTGGGCTGCTGAGGCGGAGCAGACTGCTGGGCCTGTCTGGGCGGGCGGGGCTTTCCGCCCTGCTGGCCGCCCTTTTTCTCCTCGCCGGATTTGGGCCCCTTGGCCGTTTGGCGCTCTTCCTGCTTGGCGGGACGGGCCTCAGCGGGCTTTCCACCGCCGCCGCTGCGGCGCCGACCGCCCCGATGACGACGGCGGGACTTGCCGTCGCCGCTCTCCGGTGCGCCGATCTTCTCCCGTACCGGTGCCTCCTCCAGGCGGGCATCCATATAAAAGGGCGTGGTGAACACCGGTTCGTCCAGTTCCTCCTCCGGCTCCTCCACATACCGGGCGGGCCGCTCAGCGGGCACCTCGATACCGTCCCGGCTGCCCTTGCCGTTGCGCAGGACGCAGACCTCACAGTTGTGGTAGCATTTAAGGGGCTCATTGGGCGCCGCAGAATCCAGCGCCACCTTCACGGTCTCCCGCAGCAGATCCACGCTTTTGACGTTGCCGGGACCGTCCGGCGTCTGGACGAAGGACTCCGCCTTGGGCATCCGCTTGGCCGCATCCTCATAGGCGTGCTGCTCATATTTCAAGCAGCACATCAGCCGACCGCAGGCGCCGGAGATCTTGGTGGGGTTCAGACTCAGGTTCTGGGTCTTGGCCATCTTGATGGAGACAGGCAAAAAGCCGTCCAAAAACTCCGAGCAGCAGAAGGGTCGGCCGCAGATCCCGATGCCGCCCACCATCTTGGCCTCATCCCGGACGCCGATCTGCCGGAGCTCGATCCGGGCCCGGAACACGCTGGCAAGATCCCGTACCAGCTCCCGGAAATCCACCCGGCCATCGGCGGTGAAGTAAAAGATGATCTTGCTGCCGTCAAAGCTGGCAGAGACATTCACCAGCTTCATCTCCAGGCCGTGGGCGGCGATCTTCTTTTCGCAGATGTCGAAGGCCTCCCGCTCTTTTTTGCGGTTCTGCTCCGCCGTGCGGCGGTCGCTGTCCGTGGCCAGGCGCAGCATGGGACTCAGCGGCTTGACGATGGCCGCATCGTCCACCTCATGGTTTCCCTGGGTGCAGGTGGCAAATTCCGGGCCCTGGGCGGTCTCCACGATCACCTGGTCTCCCATCCGCACCTGGACGCCCTGGGGGTCAAAAAAATAATTCTTACATCCGCCCCGAAAGCGGACGCTGATGACTTCTGTCAAAGGATACCCTCCAATTCTACCGCGAGAGCACCCAAAACATGGCTGGGGCCCACGTTATAGACGCATTCTCCATGGTATTTCTGTAACAGTTCTATTGTGCGCATAATTTGTGTTTTTGTCAAGTTTTTCGCAAGAAATGGGGCGATTTCCCGGTCAATTGGGTCCGGCTGCTGCCCATAGAGCAGCAGCAGCGCCGCGGAGAATGCCGCCCGGCTGCGCTCCAGCAGCGCCGCCAGATCCTCCCGGGTGGTTTTTTTCCGCTCCAGGCGCACCGCCAGTTCCGTGACGGCGCCCCGCCGCCGGCTGCCCAGACACCGGCACAGCTCCTCTGCCGCCTGGGACTCCGCGCCGGTCCGCTCGCCACTGGGCCGCAGCTTCAGCTCCACGCACCGGGAGCGCAGCGTCTGCAGCACCGCCGCGCTGTTTTCCGCACAGAACAAAAACGCGGCATAGGGCGGGCCTTCCTCCACGATCTTCAAAAGAACATTCTGGTCCTGTTCCGTCAAAAGGGCGCAGTCCGGGAAGAGGTAGACCTTCCGCCGTCCCTCGTTGGGACGGATATAGGCGTCCGCGCGCACCTGGCGCACCACGTCCACAGAGAGGTTTTTATGCTGCTCGTCCCGCACCACGGTGACATCCGGGTGAATGCCCGAGAGCACCTTCCGGCACCCTTCACACACGCCGCAGGGGCGGACGCCGTCCGCCATGCACTCCAACGCCGCTGCGGCATAGCGGGCCGCCGCCAGACGGTCGCCGCTGCCGGTAAAGAGCAGCGCATGGGACAGATTTCCCCGGGTGGCGGCCTCCCGGATGCGAACGGCGGCAGGATCTGCCGCCGGCAGGTCAAAGGTGTTCATCTGGTCTCTCCTCTCGGTTGCTTGCCCAGCCATTTTACCATATTCCGCTGGAAAAAGGAAGGAGGAATCCCCCGCGCGGTTTTGCACGAAACCGTGAAACCGTCTTTCTCCTTCCAGTTTTCATTTGTTGAACTTCCACAATTTTTTGGGCATTTCGTTCTGTTTTCGCCCGTTTTTCTTATGCCATTTATGCATTGTTTTCTGGATTTCCAATTATTATAATTATATTGTTGTAATGTTGGAAAATCGTTTGCCTCTGGACGGTCAACCGATTTACCGCCTGGAGGCAGCGCCAATAACGGAGGAATGAAAATGAGCAAAAAGTATTGTTACCTGTTCACCGAGGGCAACGCCAACATGCGCGAACTCCTGGGCGGCAAAGGCGCCAACCTGGCCGAGATGACCAACATCGGTCTGCCTGTGCCTCAGGGCTTCACCATTACCACGGAAGCCTGCACCCAGTATTATGAAGACGGCCGGCAGATCAATGCCGAAATCACCGCCGAGATCATGGAATATATTGAGAAGATGGAAAAGATCACCGGCAAGAAGTTCGGCGATCTGGAAAACCCCCTGCTGGTCTCCGTCCGTTCCGGCGCCCGGGCCTCCATGCCCGGCATGATGGACACCATCCTGAACCTGGGCCTCAACGAGGACGTGGTGGAGGTACTCTCCAAGAAGTCCGGCAACCCCCGCTGGGCATGGGACTGCTATCGCCGCTTCATCCAGATGTACTCCGACGTCGTCATGGAAGTGGGCAAGAAGTACTTTGAGCAGCTCATTGACGAGATGAAGGCCAAGAAGGGCGTCACCCAGGACGTGGAGCTGACCGCTGAGGACCTCAAGGAGCTGGCCGGCCAGTTCAAGGCCGAGTACAAGGCCAAGATCGGCCAGGACTTCCCCACCGATCCCAAGGAGCAGCTGATGGGCGCCATCAAGGCTGTGTTCCGTTCCTGGGACAATCCCCGCGCCAACGTCTATCGCCGCGACAATGATATCCCCTACTCCTGGGGCACTGCCGTCAACGTCCAGTCCATGGCCTTCGGCAACATGGGCGACGACTGCGGCACCGGCGTTGCGTTCACCCGTAACCCCGCCACCGGCGAGAAGAAGCTCTTCGGCGAGTTCTTGACCAACGCCCAGGGCGAGGACGTGGTGGCCGGTGTCCGGACCCCCATGCCCATCAGCCAGATGGCTGAGAAGTTCCCCGAGGCCTTTGCCCAGTTCGAGCAGGTCTGCAAGATCCTGGAGAACCACTATCACGATATGCAGGACATGGAGTTCACCGTGGAAAACGGCAAGCTCTACATGCTCCAGACCCGTAACGGCAAGCGCACCCCCGCCGCCGCTTTGAAGATCGCCTGCGACCTGGTGGACGAGGGTCAGATCGACGAAAAGCAGGCCGTGGCCATGATCGAGCCCCGCTCTCTGGACGCTCTGCTCCATCCCCAGTTCGACGCCGAGGCCCTGAAGAAGGCCCCCGTGGTGGGCTCTGCTCTGGCCGCCTCTCCCGGTGCTGCCTCCGGCAAGATTGTCTTCACCGCTGAGGACGCCAAGGAGTGGGCTGCCCGGGGCGAGAAGGTGGTCCTGGTCCGTCTGGAGACCTCTCCCGAGGACATCGAGGGCATGAAGGCCGCTCAGGGCATCCTGACCGTCCGCGGTGGCATGACCTCTCACGCAGCCGTGGTGGCCCGCGGCATGGGCACCTGCTGCGTCTCCGGCTGCTCCGCCATCACGATGGATGAGGAGGGCAAACGCTTTGAGCTGGGCGGCAAGACCTTCCACGAGGGCGACTGGCTCTCTCTGGACGGCTCCACCGGCAAGATCTATGACGGCGCCATCCCCACGGTGGACGCTTCCATCGGCGGCGAATTCGGCCGCGTCATGGGTTGGGCCGACAAGTATCGCCGCCTGAAGGTCCGCACCAATGCGGATACGCCTCACGACGCCGCCCAGGCCAAGAAGTTCGGCGCACAGGGCATCGGCCTGTGCCGTACCGAGCACATGTTCTTCAACGAGGACCGCATCCCCGCCATCCGGGAGATGATCTGCTCCGACACCACCGAGCAGCGGGAGAAGGCTCTGGCCAAGCTGGAGCCCATGCAGCAGAGCGACTTTGAGGGCATCTACGAGGCCATGGAGGGCTGCCCCGTCACCATCCGCTTCCTGGATCCCCCTCTGCACGAGTTCGTGCCCACCGAGGAGGCCGACATTGAGCTGCTGGCCAAGGATATGGGCAAGTCCGTTGCCGACATCAAGGCCATCATCGCCGGCCTCCACGAGTTCAACCCCATGATGGGCCACCGCGGCTGCCGTCTGGCAGTCACCTATCCGGAGATCGCCGCCATGCAGACCCGGGCCGTCATCAAGGCTGCTCTGAACGTCCAGGCCAAGCATCCTGAGTGGAACATGGTCCCCGAGATCATGATCCCCCTGGTGGGCGAGGCCAAGGAGCTCAAGTACGTCAAGAGCGTGGTGGTGGAGACCGCCGACAAGATCATCAAGGACGCCGGTTCCGACATGAAGTACCTGGTGGGCACCATGATCGAGATCCCCCGTGCGGCTCTGACCGCCGACGAGATCGCCAAGGAGGCCGACTTCTTCTCCTTCGGCACCAACGACCTGACCCAGATGACCTTCGGCTTCTCCCGCGACGACGCCGGCAAGTTCCTGGATGCCTATTACGACAAGAAGATCTACGAGAACGATCCCTTCGCCAAGCTGGACCAGAAGGGCGTGGGCAAGCTGGTGGACATGGCCTGCAAGCTGGGCCGCAGCGTGAACCCCGACCTGCACCTGGGCATCTGCGGCGAGCACGGCGGCGATCCCTCCTCTGTGGAGTTCTGCCACCGCGTGGGTCTGGACTACGTGTCCTGCTCTCCCTTCCGTGTGCCCATCGCGCGCCTGGCCGCTGCGCAGGCTGCTATCAAGAACCCCCGCAAGTAAGAGTTCTGTCATTCACCATTGGATTTGATGAGGCGCAAACCTTCTATAAATCCCATGGATACGGCATAAAACCGTCAAAATGGCATGATTTGACCGTGGAGGTTTATATCTAATCGCCAAAACCCCCGTACATTCCCAATTGGGCAATGTGCGGGGGTTTTTATTGTTATTTTGGGCTGTTTGTACAAATCTAAACAGGAACGCAAAAATGTATTCTGATTTCAAAAATACATTTTGTCCATGCTCGCTGCTATTTTCACAGCAGTCAGTTCCGTAATTTTGGACGAATTCAGCTTTCAGTAAAGGAGGCCATTATGAGACGAGACGATCAGAGGCAAGCAGTAAAAAACATTCCCTTGGAACAACTGAAGCCATTTAAGAATCATCCCTTTCAGGTACGAGACGATGAGGAATTTCGGTGTCTTGTTGAGAGCATTGAAATTCACGGTGTAATTCATCCAGCGGTGGCTCGCCAGATTGGTGAGGATTGTTATGAACTAATTTCTGGTCATCGACGCAAAGCGGCTTGTGAACTATTGGGTTACTCTGAGATGCCTGTTTTAGTCCGGTCTATGACGGATGATGAGGCAGTTGTAAACATGGTAGATGCAAACCTTCAGCGTGAGACGATTCTCCCAAGTGAAAGAGCCTTTGCATACAAAATGAAGTTGGTAGCAATGAGCCATCAGGGGCGTAAAGGATTTACTTCCGCCCAACTTGGGCGGAAGTGTGTCGGAAAAGAATCCAGAGAGTTAATTGCTGAACAAGTCGGTCAAAGTCGCAACCAAATTTCTCGCTATATCCGTCTTACTGAATTGATACCAGAAATTCTTGAAATGGTTGATAATCGAAAAATGGCATTGAATCCAGCAGTATCTATTTCCTACGCCGTTTTATCTCCAGCGCAATATCGAGGTCAACTATTC
>UMJL01061385.1_pt1 | contig 47019 bp, 52 predicted proteins | sample 1966071 | NCBI WGS metagenome assembly UMJL01 (sample SAMEA4836148, study PRJEB28245) | human gut metagenome | biome: gut microbiome; material: fecal sample | place: Denmark | collected 2008
CGAGCCACTAAGCCCTAGACTTCAGTCTAGGGTAGTTGACGTTCTTTGGTAAAGTCATTTTCTTGATGAACTTGTGCTTGGACAAATTCATCTTTTTTGGGATTGATTAGTAGTTTGAATTTCATCTTTATCGCTTTCTTTCACTAAGAAGTATACGGTAATTGACGATAGATTACACGTTTTCCAAGGTTATCGGTTGAAAAGGGCAGATAATCGGTATAATAAGGCTTATAATGGATTAAGACTAACGATAGGTGGAGAAGAGATTGAACGATCAGATTATTCGAATTACTAGAGCGCTGAATCATCCAATTCGCATTCAGATACTTTATTATTTGAATGACCACAAGGAAAGCAGCGTCAATAATTTAGTTAAACAATTCGATGTCAGCCAACCAGCAATTTCACGACATCTAAGAATTTTAGAGGAAGCCAGATTGGTAAAAAGCAAGCGTGTCAAGCAAGAGAAGTACTATCAATTGTTTGACAACCACATCATTAAGATTCTGGATGTTTTGAGACAACACGCTAATGGTGAGTTTTAGTTTGACAAGCATATAAAAATATGTTTATATAATGATGTAATTCTAGAAAAAGCATTTAATTTATTTCAGCAAATTTTTTAAAGACTTAAATAAAAGCGATAGCATCAGGGTTAATGAACCTTGGTGCTATTTGTCTATCTGTAAATATATTGACACACCATAAAATCTAGCTTATGCTTACTTTAAATCAGAAAACTTGCTGAAATTCTGATTTAAATGCTTTTTTGTTATGGAGGTTTTATGCAAAAATCTAGAATTACAAAACATATTTTTATTTTGGGCTTACTGAGTGTAGTGATGCTACTGCTTTCTGCATGCTCAAGTAGCCAAAAGTCTACAAGTAGTGATAAGGTATCGATCGTTGCGTCTACTAACGTTTATGCCGATATTGCCAAAAATGTGGCAGGCAAGTACGGAAACGTGCAAGCTGTGATCAAGAACAGCGCAACTGATCCGCACGATTTCGAACCAACTACGGCTGATGCCAAGGAATTATCCAAGGCCAACATTATTGTGGCAAACGGCCTAGGCTACGATGACTGGATGAATAAATTAGCTAGTTCAGTTAACAAAAAGCCAGTTTTAGTGGGTGAAGATTTGATGCACCTTAAGAAGGGTGACAACCCCCATATTTGGTACAATTTAGATATGCCAACTAAGTACGTGAACTATTTAGTTAAGCGCTTGTCCAAGTTGCAACCAAGTCATGCGGCTTACTTTAAGGCTAATGGTAAAAAATACCTAGCAAAGATTGCGCAAATTAAGCAGCTTGCTAAATCAGGCAAAAAGGACGGCAAGCCAGTTTACGTTAGTGAGCCTGTCTTTGACTATGCCTTGCAAGAAGCCGGCTACAAAATCGGTGACAAGGACTTTGAAAAAGCCGTGCAAAATGGTACTGATCCCAGTCCTAAGACTATCAACAAAATGACTAAAGAAATTGAAGATAAGAAGATCGCTTTCTTCGTTAATAACACGCAAGCAAGCAGTTCAACTGTGAAGACTTTTGTTAAATTGGCCAAAAAGAACAATGTGCCAGTGCTCAGCGTGCGCGAAACAATTCCGAACAACACAACTTACTTGGATTGGATGAAAGAAAATTATCAGAATTTAGCTAATATTAGTAAGCAATAAATGAGCTAATTTAGCGAGTAAAGGGGATGCTAAATTGATCTTAGATGTGAATGACCTTTCAATGAGATTTGATACAAAGACCGTCTTTCAAGATTTGAATTTCAAGCTTGAAGATGGTTCAATGACTGCTCTGCTTGGTCCAAACGGAACAGGAAAAACTACTTTGATTAAGATTTTGATGGGGATGCTTACACCAACAGGCGGTAGCTATAAATTCTCATCAGACGTCAAGCTTGGCTATGTTCCGCAATTTAGAAATATTGACTCAGAATATCCTCTTTCAATTCGTGCCTTTATCGAATTGAACGCTCCACTTTTTAAGACTAAAAAAGTAAAAGAGCAAATCGATCGTCAAATTACTGAGACGCATTTGGACAAAATTCAAAATACGCGCATGGGTGAAGCTTCAGGTGGGCAAAAACAACGTGCCTACTTGGCGCAAGCACTACTCGACCGTCCTAACATGATTATCCTGGATGAAGCGACAGCGAGCCTGGATCCGGCTGCTAAGGAAGAATTAATGGGCCTGATCAAACACTTGAATCAGGAACACAAGATTACTGTGCTATTTGTAACGCACGATATACCGCTGGCTAAAAAGTACATGAGCGATTATCTGTACTTAAACAAGGGGACGATCAGACAAGGAAAGATGAAAGACTTTAAGGAGGATTTTGAATGATGCTTCAATATGAATTCATGCGTTATGCCTTCTTAGCAAGTACTTTTATTGCGATCACCTGTGGTGTGGTTGGCGTGTACGTTGTAGCGCGTAGTTATGCGTTCTTAGCTCACACCTTGTCAGAAATCGGTTTTGCCGGTGCTGCCTTTGCGGTGTTTATCGGTATTGCGCCGTTATGGGGGATGCTTTTGTTCACCTTGCTTGGTGCGATCAGTGTTGGCGAATTGTCCATGCACAGCGATCAAAAGGAATCGTCAATTAGTGCGATTTCAGCACTATTTATTGGACTAGGCGTTTTATTCCTGGCGATTTCTGGTTCCAATAGCCGTTACGCTACGAACATCTTGTTCGGTAGTATCATCGGTGTAGATCGACAAGGTGTAACCCAATTGGTTATCTTGTCCGTCATCGTTTTGTTGATGATCCTTTTGTTGCAACGGAGTTTGAACTTCGATTCCTTTGACCATATCGGCGCTGCTGCGCACGGTATTCATACCGGTTTTGTTGGCATCGTCTTCTTGGTTGCAATGGCTATGTCTGTTGCAATTGGTGCGCAGATCGTTGGTTCATTGCTAGTATTCATTTTGTTAACACTGCCATCATCGACGGCGCGTTATATCGGTAAAACGATCCCCGCAATGATCGGCTGGTCAATCGGCTTTGCATTAATCGGTGTATGGGCCGGACTTTACTTGGGCTTTATTACTAATTGGCCAGTTACCTTCTTCATTGCTACGATTGAAGTTGTGATTTACTTGGTTGCTTACATGGTTCACGTCATTAAGCACCGTTAAAAAATAGAAGCAAAATTATCAAAACGCATTAAGGAACGATTTTCCTTGATGCGTTTTTTGGTGCTAAAATCGAAACTGTTTGACAAGGGGGGAGATCTTGAATGAAAAAGTGGATTGCGATAATTGTAGCAAGTATCGCGGGAAGCTTCAGTACTTCTGCTTACACGAGCTACTACATCAACAATACGGATAAAATTGGGGTTCAACCAGGTGGTGCCAACTTAGGGTTAGATGGTCCTAAGAAATATAAGTCTAAGGCCGAATTGATTAAAAAGTATGCACCTTACAAGAATGACGTTGACCAAATTTTGCAAGGCTTGGAATACAACAAGGCACAAATGAAACAAATTTCTAAAAAATTGAATAAACAAGCAGAAGAGGAAACCAACAAGTAAAATGAATAAAGTAAGAAAAATCTGTCTAATCATAGTTGCTTGCGTTTTAGTGATTGCAGCAGGAGTCGTGGTATATCTCACTGTTCAAAGTGGAAAATCATCGAACTCTGCTTCTGAAGTTGCCACAAGTAAAAATAAGCATAAAGGTTCAAGCACTAGTTCTTCATCTTTATCACAATCATCAAGTAGCGAAGAAAGCAGCAGTGATGATCAAAGCAGTAAATTTGCGCAATCAGGTTGGAGCAGTGATCAAGAAGCCCAACTTGCAAGCTTCATGAACCGATTTGGTACCAAAATGAAGCAAAAATACAAGGAATATAACGGCCAAGAATCAATTGAAACTTTAGCTGGTGAAAAATATCCGGACGACTTTAATAACCGGACTTTTAAGATGTATTCCGATAATAGCAAGAAGACAGAGACAATCAACATCGGCTGGGATCCATCTTTGAAGAAGGACTATGATTACCACGTCGTTTCGATCTTCAACTGCAATGTTGGCAATCCTGAACAACATATTACTTATTTGTTCAGCGTTCACGATGGCCAACCAGTTGCTTTAGTTGATCAAACCACTAATGGTTCTGACTGCATGGTCAAGGAAACAGCCAACCAAGAAGTTAGAACCGCATTTGCTAATATTTTTGAAGGCAATAATTAAAAAATAGAAAATACAAAAAATAACCAGACTGAATCTCCAGCCTGGTTATTTTAATTTAGATTGGGAAAATTATTCGTAGATTTCTTCGATATCAATATCTACAACGTAAGCAGCAGGTGCGCCGCCTTCAGTTGCGATCCTCTTTTGGTAATCGTCATCTTCGTGAATGTGAGCAGTACCCTTGATACGAACGTTGGTGTGTGATGGAACGTCAGCAACCACAACAGCAGCCTTAGAACCGTTCTTCAAGTTTTCGTATGCATGTGCCTTGGTCTTTTCAAGGTATTGTAAGTGACCGTTATCAAGCACCTTCATTGATTGCTTAGGACCAATTTGTGGTTCACCGTTCTTGTCAACGGTTGAAAGGTAAGCTAAGTGGGTCTTGAAGAATTCGATTTGTTCGTCAGTAAGTTTAGTTGCGTCTAATTTTTTCATGTTGTGCCTCCTGTATTTGACTTATTGCCTATAGTATAAGAGCAATTTAAGCTAAAAGAATTGACATAGATCAAGAAAAAGCAATTTTTTCTATCAATAATCTGTATTATAGAAAGATGCATACAGAAAGTCTATGAAAACGCATTAAAAAAACTGCTCTATTCCGAGGAGCAGTTTCAAAAATGATGTGAGAAATTTTACTTTCCATTAAATGTTATATATTTTGTGAGCTAAACTTGCAAGCAAAACTTTTATAAATTGCAATAATTCGTCAAAATGAGTTTCAAATTTTTATTTTTTGTCCAAAAATGATTAAATATATTATTAGAGAATTTTTTGATGGAGATATACGATGTGGATTAAATTTGCAATAGCATTGATACCAATTATCTGGCTGATCATTTCGCTGGGCGTAATGCGTATGTCTGCGGCTCGTGCTTGTATAATTGGACTTGTTTTAACGGTTTTATTGGCAATCTTTAGCTTTAAGTTGTCTGTACCGAATACGCTGACGGCAGCCCTAGAAGGAATCATTATGGGTATCTGGCCGATCATGTTCGTAATCGTGGCAGCGTTATTTGCGTACAATGTGACGACTGAATCAGGCGGGATGAAGACCATCCAGGACATGTTAGCCACTATTTCTACTGACAAGCGAATCATTGTCTTGATCATTGCTTGGGGCTTTGGTGGTTTCTTGGAGTCAATCGCTGGCTTTGGTACTGCTGTTGCAATTTCCGCAGGGATTTTAATTTCGTTTGGCTTAGAACCAATTCAGGCTTCTGTCATCAGTTTAATTGCCAACACTACAGCTACTGCCTACGGTGCAATTGGTTTGCCTATTTTGACATTAGGTGAAGTAACTAATTTGAATCAAGTGTCATTATCTTTCCTTGTTTCACTGCAGTTATGCATCTTGGTAGTACTTGTGCCATTTATCTTGGTAATTTTAACCGGTGGTGGTTTAAAAGCAATTAAAGGCGTTGGCTTTATTACCTTGATGTCAGGATTGGGCATGGCTATTCCCCAGGTAATTGCGGCTAGATTCGTTGGTGCGGAACTTCCTGCAATCGCCGGTTCAATCTGCTCTACTGCCGTAACTATTTGGTTAACTAAGTGGCATAAGGATGAAAAAGAGTCAGAGGTTGAAAGACCTGATAATAAGACATTGCTTAAAGCATGCTCTACTTTTATTTTGATCTTTATCTTCGTAATTTTGGCATCTTCACTTGTTCCACCAGTTAACAACTTATTGAACAAGGCAACCACAAACTTGGTTGTTTACACTGGTAAGAACCCTAACACACTTTCAATTAGCTGGCTTTCATCCCCAGGTACATTGATTTTGATTGCTACTCTTATTGGTGGCACGATTCAAGGCGTTAGCTTCAAACGCATGATGCAAATCTTAGGTAAATCAATCAAGGCAGTGGGCATGACCACCGTTACGGTTTGTGCGATTGTTGGTCTTGCCAAGGTGATGGTTTACGCTGGAATGACTGATGCATTGGCCGTTGCTTTAGTTAGCTTGCTTGGCCAAGTTTATCCATTATTCGCTCCGCTTATTGGTGCGCTTGGTACATTCCTTACTGGTTCCGCAACTTCAGCCAACGTATTATTTGGTAACTTGCAGTTGTCGGCAGCGACTGATTTGGGCGTAAACAAGTACTGGGTTGTTGCTTCAAACATGACTGGTGCGACAGCAGGGATGCTTTCACCACAGAACATTGCGGTAGCGACCGGTGCAATTCACCGCGAAGGTGATGAAGGTGAAATCTTGAAGGAAACTGTCAAATGGGGCAGTTTGTACTTGGTAGTCTGCTGTGTGTTCTTGTACATTACAGGATTACTGACAGGTATGATTTAAAGTTAGAAAAATAAAAAAATGAAGGATCTGCTATGATGCAAATTCTTTTTTGATACAATGATTTGGATTTAATTGGAGAAAGAAAAACAAAAAAAGGAAGATATGAAAAACGACAACTATTTAGCCTTGGCCGATCAAATTGATTTTAATGATCAAAAGCAGACTAAAACTGCTTTAGTTAAAATGATCTGGCTCGAAATTATTTTGCAAATCTGCTATCAAGCTTATCCATTTGTGACCAAATATCTTATTGGAAATAGGGTACTGAAGGATGTATTTGTAGCTATTTACTTAATTGTTTTTACAATGGCTGCATTGCATTTTGGACTCACAACTAAGGTATTTGATAAACGAGTAAAAACACATAGGGCTGTTAAAGTTCTGACGGCTGTTTACTTTGTGTTTCTGGGATTAATGGTAGTAATGAATATCTTCACCCATAGCATGGTTTTCAAATTACCAGGACATAAAATTGTATCTATTGCATTGATTGCCTTATCTGCTGCAATTTGTGAAGAATTCTTGTTTAGAGGCATTTTGTTCAACATTTTTACAGTGGCTTTGCGTAAGAATAAATACAACATTTTTTGGACATCAGTAATTTGTTCAGTGCTATTTGGATTGTTTCATTTGATTAATTTATTCCATCAGCCACTCGTTTCCACAATTGGACAAATAATTTTTGCAATGGCACTTGGCTTTATACTCAGCTATTTGCGTATTCTTTCAAATGGAATAATATTCGGTATAATTGTGCACTTCTTGCAGGATTGTTCTCCTCAGGTGGCAAGCTCAAATACGGGAAATTCAAACATTGCTTTTGTTTCAGCAGTGTATATTCCAGTAAGTATTTTTATGATGATTTGTACTTATCTGTTTAATCGTCAATTGAATAAAAAATAAATAAAAGGCTCTTTGTTAATGCTGTAGGCATTTTCAAAGAGTCTTTTTAGTAATCTTCTTTTAACCATTTCTCTATTTTTTGAGGTGTATCTAATTTTTATACGGGTATATTTGATATTAATTTTTGTAACTTTACTTCATCTTTTGCACGTTGAATAGATTCTTTTGAAAAATCAGACATTAGGATCAAATTATCGTGATAATTTAGGTCATCAGATTGAGAACATTGTCTTTATTGAACTTCTTCGCAGAGGCTACAATGTTGACGTAGGCGATTATTCTGGTAAGAAGATCGATTTTGTTGCCAGCAAAGGTAATGAAATTAAGTATTATCAGGTAACAGAACATTTACCAGAAGGGAGTACGCGTGAAACTGATAATTTACGCTATATTCCTGATGGATATCAAAAGACAGTATTATCATTGTCACAGTTTGATGAAGGAACGGTTGATGGTATAGCTGTAAAATATTTGATCGATTGGTTATTAGAAGAATAAATAAAAAGATGATAGTTTCACGTGAAACATATCATCTTTTTTGCTATTAATATTTACTTTTCAATCAAGCTTTCAAATTCGTTCAAACGCTTTTCAAAAGTCTTGAAGGCATCTTCCAAGTAGTCTGGCTTAGTCATGTCAACGCCAGCATGCTTCATGATTTCAGTTGGATAATCACTTGAACCAGCCTTAAGGAAGCCAAGATATGCATCCCTATCAGCGTCAGTACCATGAACAACCTTGTTAGCAAGTGCAGTCGCAGCCGCAAAACCAGTCGCATATTGGTAAACGTAGAAGTTGTAGTAGAAGTGTGGAATACGTGACCATTCAAGTGCAATGTCGCCGCCGGGTTCAACGCTGTCACCGTAGTAGTGTTGGTTAAGTTGACCATAAACGTCGTCCAAAGTATCAGCGGTAAGTGGTTCACCCTTAGCATCGGCTTCGTGAATAAATTGCTCGAACACTGCGAATTGAGTTTGCCGGAACAAGGTACCCTTAAATGAATCAAGGTAGTAGTTCAAGATAAAGGCACGCGTCTTAGGATCAGTGATATGGTCCAAGAAGTATTCAGTCAAAATGTTTTCGTTAGTGGTTGAAGCAATTTCAGCTACGAAAATTGGGTAGTCACCATAAACGTAAGGTTGGGTGTTACGAGTGTACCAAGAGTGAACTGAGTGACCAGTTTCGTGCACTAATGTGTAAAGTGAATCAACGTTGTCTTCCCAGTTCAAAAGTTCATATGGATCAGTATCGTAGGCACCACCAGAGTAGGCACCAGTGACCTTGTTCTTTGATTCCACAACGTCGATGACGCGGTTGTTAAAAATGTAATCGACGTGCTTCAAGTAGTCTTCACCCAGTGGAGCGAGTGCCTTCTTAGCAACTTCTTTTGCTTCTTCGAAGTTATAGGAAAGAGCAGGTTTACCAGTTAGTGGCACATACATGTCCCACATTTGTAAATCTTTGAGTCCTAAAATCTTCTTACGAAGCGCAACGTAACGGTGCAGTAAATCAAGGTGTGAATCAACTTCTTGGATCAAAGTGTCGTAAACCTTAGTAGGTACGTTGTTTTCAGACAATGCGGCTTCACGTGCTGAGTCATACTTGTGCACCTTAGCGTTATAGTTGTGCTTCTTTACAACGCCGGAAAGGGTAGAAGCAAGTGAGTTTTGGAATTGACCATAAGTAGCGTAAAGCGTGTCAAAAGCGCCTTTTCTAACATCACGGTTTTGTGATTGGATCAAAAGTGAGTACAAACCGTCTGACAATTGTTCCATATTGCCTTCGTCATCTTGAACGTAGCCGTATTCCATGTCGGAGTTGGTTAAAACGTTAAAGGTATTTTCTGAAACACCCATTGCGTCACTAGCGTCAGCGATGATCTTTTCTTCTTCAGCTGGCAAAGTGTGAGGACGCTTGTTGGTGATCGTTTCAAGGTAGTGCTCGTAGTTCTTTAAGCGAGGTTCGTCCTTTTTAAATTGGGCTAACTTGTCGCTAGGGATGCTCAAGATCTCAGGGCTAATAAAACTAGTGACAGCTTCGAATTGGTTAGCCAAAGTTTGCACGCGGCTAACGTAGCCTAAATAGTGTGAGTTAGAAGTATCAACGTCACTAGACATAGTGGCATAAACGTAGATGTTTTCGACATCGCGCTTAACTGCCAAGATCTTGGTTAAGCCTTCGTACAAATCTTTACCAGACTTAGTCAAAGTACCTTTCAATGCTCCCAGCTTTTCAACATCGTCTTTTGCTTTGTCAAAAGCTGCTTCCCAGTCTTCATCTGTCTTAAAAATTCTGGTTAAGTCCCATTTCAAATTTTCAGGGACTTCATTTCTTGTTGGAATTGCCATAAATTCTTCCTCCGTTGTTTCAATTTGTTTACATATTAACTTGTTGTACAACTGAACACAAAAAATAAGTTATTATTAATTATCGATATTTTTATTTTATCTAGAGATTAAAAGTGATACAAATTAACTTGTATTAATTTTGAAGGGAAACGATATCAAGAATGGATCCAAATTCCAAACGCCGGGAAGATTATCGCAGTAAGACTACTGCGCTTAACCTTCACCGCAACCATGCTATTGCAGCAGATAGTTCTTCATATAAACCGGGTAATATGTTTGCTCGATTCATAGGATTAGTTGCTTTAGTAGCAGTCTGCTTGGGTGTAGCCTGGGCAGCGCATATGTATTTTACGATTCATAGTGCAATTGATGGCAAGAGTGGCGGCCCAATCGCTAACTCAGCCAAGATTGTAAATAAACAACCAATTTCAGTTTTAGTTTTAGGGGTTGACCAAGGGATCGAAGGTCGTCATGACCGAGGAAATTCCGATACTTTGATTTTGGCAACGGCTAATCCGCAAAAGAACACAGCTACAATGACCTCAATCCCACGTGATACCTTGACCGATATTAAAGGAGACCCAGGCAATAAGTACTTTATGTTTAGGGTGAATTCAGCCTATGAAATCGGTGGTAGTGCGGCCAGCGTCAAGACCGTTAAGAGTATGTTGAATGTGCCAATTGATTATTATGTTGAAGTTAACATGAAGGCGCTGCGCAGCTTAGTTAATGCGGTCGGTGGTGTTGATGTTAACGTGCCATTTGACTTCTCATACGACTGGTGCGACTTCCATAAGGGTAAGCAACACTTGAACGGCCGACACGCCGTAGCTTATGTTCGAATGAGAAAAGAGGACCCACGTGGTGACTACGGTAGACAACTTCGTCAACGGCAGGTAATCACAGCGATTGCCCACAAGGCGATGTCAGTGAACACCATTAGTAACTACCGTAAGTTGGTGGATATCTTTAATAAATATGTCAAAACCAACTTGTCGTTCAACGATATGCTTAGCTTAGCGCTGAACTACCGCGGCTGCATGGATAACCTGAAGAGTGGCTATATTCAAGGCCACGATGCCTGGATCGATGGTGCCGCAATTCAAGTAGCTTCAACTGAAGAATTGCAAAAGACTTCTAACAAGCTTAGAAGAAATCTAGGCTTGGAAACTCAAACGTTAAACAATGAAGAAACACGTCAAAATGAACTAAATGAACAAAATAACGACATCAAATGGGACGATCCGGCGGCGTTTACTAATTACCGGATTTATGATCAAAATGAAAATAAAGCGGTAACTGATCCAAACTCTGGCTATGGTGAAAATAGTAATAGTTCATCGTCATCAAGTTCGTCGAGTTCAAGCAGCAGTACGTGGAAATTTCACTGGTAAAAAATTAACAGCATCCCCAAGGGATGCTGTTTTTTGCGCTAAAATAAAAATAGGGAGTGAAAAAAGATGATAGGAACAATCGTTAATACATGTGCATTACTCGTCGGCACGTCCATTGGCTGCCTGCTCAAGAAAGGCTTAAACAAAGGTTTCGAAGACGTTTTATTCATCGCAATGGGTCTAGCTGCACTCGGTATCGGCTGGGAAAATGTCACCAACAATATGCCAAAAAGCCACTATCCCGTTTTGTTCATTGTCAGTCTAGCGCTAGGTGGCATTGCTGGTACTGCACTCGATATCGCTGGCCATTTTGATCGTTTAGTCGACAGGGTTGGTAAGTCTAACCTAAGCAAAGGGCTAGCCACCGAAATTTTACTGTGCTGTATCGGCGCTTTATCAATCGTTGGACCCGTTATGGCGGCAGTCAAAGGTGATAACACCATGCTTTACACCAACGCTATGATGGACTTCGTAACGTCGATGGTCTTCGGTGCTAGCTTCGGTTGGGGGATGCTGCTGGTTGCACCGGTACTTTTCTGCTGGCAGGGCAGCATTTATCTCGTAGCCAAATTCCTATCGGCTAGTTTTTTCACCGGCCCGCTTGTAGCCGAGATTTCGATCGTCGGTGGTTTCTTAATCGCCTGCTCAGGCTTAGCCCTATTAAAAATCCGCGACGTCAAGACGTTGAACTTTTTGCCATCGCTACTTGTTCCGATTATCTTTTTTATAATTAAAGATCTGACTGGCTGGTTCTAGTCGGATTTATTTTTCTAAAAATCTGACCATCGTCACTGCCATGAATCAGCTTAGGTCGAACGCCCATCAACTTGAAATCAGCGTGTTCAGCAACGCGGCTGCTTGAGCCATTTTGTACGGCAGCAATCAAATCCACATACTGCAAATTTAACTCGTGAAAAGCGTATTGGCATAGTTCTGTAACGCTGCGTGTAACGATACCGTTGCCTTGGAACTTGCTGGAGAGCCAGTAGCCAATCTCGCCTTTTTTATTTTTGACTAAATTATGCAGATCGATCATGCCGGCAGGTTGGCCGTTAACCAAAATTGTGAGCACGATCATGCGCTGATTGATCATGTCTTCTTGGATCTTTTTAATAAAAGCAGCTTCATCTAAAGGAGACTTCATCTGGTAAGCCCAAGGCAGCCACTTGCCGATGCTGGCCCGATCATCTGCGATAGCATGATAAAGATCGACTGCCTGCCAAGCTTGCGGCATAGCAAGACTAATTTTAAAGTCGTCAATATTAAAGTGAATCAATGAAAAGTAATAATGTGTTTTTTCTTGGGTCATAGTTCAATCTTTCTACAAAAATAATGTTACAGAGATTATACTTAATCTATCATTAGTTGCAAAGCCTACTAATTTTTGATAAGTTCAATAAAGTTATAGTGTCTCAATAAAAGAAGGGAAAAATTATGCAAAAAAAAGAAAGTATCTTTCCAGTTATCTACGGGATAATTTCCGCACTCATTTCTTTTATCGCCGTCGTTTTTATTTGTTTGCATACGTTTAAATTAAACTTACAGCTGGCAATCATCGTCGCTGGAATTTTTGCGATTTTTTTCTTCGGCCTGTCTTACTTTAGAGGACATGCATCAGTCGAAATTAAGCGAATAGTTTACAAATATAAGCTGACCGACCAAGAAGTAGCCAAGATTACGGGTATGAAGGCAAGCGACTTTCCAATCTATCACGATCGCTTGCAATTGATCTTGCCTAAGAGATACTGGCCAAGAGTTCTTGATGCGTTACAAAAATATGAAAAAGAACGCGAATCGGCTGAGGAATAAGAGGGAAAATGAGTTTATTAACTGTTAAAGACTTAAGTCAAAGTTTTATCGATAAAACTTTATACGAAGATGCCAACTTTGTTTTAAATAAAGAAGACCACATGGGGGTTACCGGTCAAAACGGGGTAGGTAAATCTACTTTAATCAAGATTTTAACTGGCGAGATCATCCCTGATGAGGGGCAAGTTAAGTGGCAAAACAAGATTGATGTCGGTTACTTGGATCAGTACGCTAAACTGGCACCGGGTGTCACCATCCGCGGTTTTTTGCGGACCGCATTTGATGATTTATACAAAAAAGAAAAGGAATTAAACGAGCTCTACACCAAATACGCCGAAAATGGCGATGATGCTTTGCTTGAAAAGGCAGGGAAGATTCAAACCTACCTTGAAGAAAACAATTTCTACAACATCGACACCGAAATTGAACAAGTTGCCGCTGGTTTAGGTTTAGCCGACCTCGGTTATGACCACGATGTTTCTAAATTATCTGGTGGTCAACGTTCTAAGATTATTTTGGCTAAGCTTCTTTTGCAAAGCCCAGACGTTTTGGTTCTAGACGAACCAACCAACTACCTTGACGTGTCCCACATTGACTGGCTGGTTGACTACTTGAACAACTTCTCAGGTGCCTTCATCGTTGTCAGCCACGATTACAACTTTTTAGGCCGCATCACCAACTGTATTATCGACATCGACTTTGGTACGATTACGCGTTATACAGGTGCTTTGAAGCAGGCTTTGCGTCAAAAGGCAGCTAACCGTGAAACCTACCTTAAGGCTTATGCCAACCAGCAACGTAAGATTGCCAAGACTGAGGCCTATATCCGTAAAAATAAGGCAGGTACGCGTGCTAAGAGTGCCAAGTCACGTGAAAAGCAACTGGCTAGAATGGATGTTTTGACGCCACCTAAGAACAACCGTCGTGCTAAATTCGAATTTCCATATGTGGCTACGGCTTCTAATTTGCTTTTGCAAACGCAAGATTTGGTTATTGGTTACGACCATGCTTTGGTTAAATCAGCCTTCAACTTCTCAGTTGGTGGGGATGAAAAAGTAGCCATCACCGGTTTTAACGGAATCGGTAAAACTACCTTGCTTAAGACGCTTTTGGGTCAATTAAAGCCAATCTATGGGTCATACGAATTATCCGTTACGGCTAAATTGGCCTACTTCAAGCAGGATTTGACCTGGCCAAACAACAACATGACACCACTACAATTCTTGCAAGAAGAATTCGAACGCAAGAAGCCAAAGGAATTGCGTCAAGCGTTAGCTCGTATGGGCCTAACCGCGCAACAAGCGATGAGTCCGTTAAAGGAACTTTCTGGTGGGGAACAAGAAAAAGTAAAATTGGCTAAGATGCAATTTGAACCAGCCAACTTGCTCTTCCTTGATGAACCAACTAACCACTTGGATAATGACACCAAAGACGCCTTGCGCAAGGCAATCATGAACTTCCCAGGTGGTGTAATTATCGTTAGCCACGAGCGCGACTTTTTCCGCGGTGGTTGGGTAGATAAAACAATCGATATTGAAACAATGAATTGAGGCTGAGACTATGTCCGACAAAAAGGATACTCAATTTTACCAAGAAGTGTTAGACATTTGTCTAACGGCTGGCCGACTCATGATTGAAGGCGGAAGCGAAATGTATCGTGTTGAAGACACGATGCTGCGAATTGCGAGAAACGCGGGCATTGAAGATCCACGTGTCTTTGCGACGCCCACCTGTGTGTTCATGAGTCTTGATGGTGGCGATTTATCGCAGATGAAGCAGATTCGCGATCGGAACATCAATTTGGAATTGGTGGACCGGGTCAATAATTTGTCGCGTAAGTTTGCAGCTAAGAAAATTAATCTGCAAGAATTGCGCCAGCAGATTATTCAGGTCGCCAATGCGCCATCTTTTCCGATGTGGATGCAGGTCGTAGGAGCTGCGGTTCTTAGTGCGACCTTGATGGTGCTCTTTTTGGACGACTACGATTGGATCGATTTCCCGGGGGCAGCCTTGGTTGGTGCGGTCGGTTTCTGGGCTTACTGCGAGTTTAAAAAGTACACCAAGATCCGCTTTTTGTCGGAATTAGTCGCTGCAATGGTCATGGGTCTTCTTGCAATCGGACTGAATTATCTCGACCATGAAATGATCATCGACCACATTTTGATCGGGGCCCTGATGACCTTGGTGCCGGGCCTGGCTTTAACCAACGCCTTGCGTGACCTTTTTATGGGTGACCTGCTTTCAGGGATCGTGAGAATGTTCGAAGCAGCGCTGAGTGCCTTAGCCCTTGGCGGTGGTGTCGGTTTAGTGCTGAAGTTTGTGGGGGCTTAAAAAATGCCATTTTGGTTAGAGATCGTAATTAATGTCGTATTTTCTTATTTAGCCTCTGCGGGCTTTGCCTTAACCATTAACGTACCGCACCGTGCACTGAATTTTTCAGGGATTAGCGGAGTAGTGGCCTGGATGGCTTATTGGTTCTGCTTTCGTGCCGGGATGGGCAGAATGTTGTCGAATCTGCTCGGAGCCTTTTTGATCGGTATCTTGAGTCTGTTTTTTGCGCGGATTAAAAAGTGTCCGGTAACGGTGTTTAATATTCCAGCGTTGGTGCCGCTGGTGCCGGGGATGCCCGCTTATCAAGCAGTGCGTGCCTTCATAGTAGGCGACTATCTTCACGGTCAAGAATTGATCTTGCGGGTAGCCATCGTTACAGGTGCAATCGGGATTGGCTTCTTGCTTTCAACGATGTGTATTGAAGCTTTTTATAAAATAAAAAATGGTCATTTAAAGAAACTGCAGCTGTACATGAAAAAGAAAAGGTAGTATACTTTCCAATTGACGAGTCGATTAATGAACGCGAGATGCGTATATTTATGAGATAGAGGACATCCGCCTTAAGTGGCAGACGCGGGAAGCGTCGATGTTGGGCACACTGATGTGAACAGTTTAATGCCCACATATGCTTATGCATGTGCCTTGAGTAAAAAGGACCAAGCTTTTGCTTGGCCCTTTTTGTATTATCTAATATATAAAGCTTGCCTTCCTTGCTGGTTGTAGCTAGCTTGCAAGTTCTTCCAATTAACAGGCTGATTCCTATAGCCATAAGGGTTGTTCACGTAGACAACTTTTTTCGGCTTACTATAGCCGGTAATCACGCAAGCGTGCGAAGATGGTGTAACGTTTACTTTGCCCGTATTGGTATCCCACGTTTGCATATTGTTAACCTTGTTAAAAGTGGTCGTGGTGATGATCATGACAGGGTGACCGGTTGAAACTAGCTTGAGCAGGCTCAAAAAATCGCTCCCTGTGATGTTTTCGATGTGGCTAGTATATTTACGCGCAACGTTGTAAAGCGGCTCGTTATAAACACACCAGCCGGCGTTGGCGATCGTCATATGACCGACGAATCCCTGGTGTGGATTGCCGCGGTATTTGCCACCATCGGTAAAGGAATCGACGTGCTGGATCGTTTCAGCTAGTTCATTTTTCGAAACCTTGATGCCATAGTAATTCATCAACATCGACAAGCTGGTAACCTCGCAGCCATTAGGCAGATCCGGCATTTGATTTTCGAGCGGAACGTTTAATTTTTGTTCCTGCTTCATGGTCATCCAGTTGATTTCATCGTTAATTTTATTTTTGTTAAAAAGATAAATAGCACCTATAATAAGAATTATTGCTGCTGGAATAATCCAAAATAGGTTTTTAAGATTAAATTTTTTCTTGTGCATGATTCTTATTCTAGCAAAATCCCATTAAAAAGATGACAAAAAAATTTTTTGTAGTATGTTGATAGTAAGACAAACAAAAAAAGGATAGTTTATTTTGAAGATTAATTTAAAAGATTTAAACGATAAAATTGAAAACCAAGACTACATTCAAGATCTTGAAACAGTAAAATACGCCGCCATCAGTAAATCTAAAAGTAAAATCAAGCCTTACGCCAAAAAGATGGTCAAGGAAGTCGTAGCTGCATTCAAGCATGATTCATTAGTCCAAACGCAACTGGCAGTAACCGGTCAACGTCCCGTTACTTTTGCACTTGAAACTAACATCATCAACTTGCCATATGCCAATTATAAAAAGGTGGCTAACTTCTTTGAAGAAGGCCAAGAATATGGCTTGAACGTCTATTTTGAAACACGTTCAGAATACGTTAACGTTTCTCACTTCAGAATCGATCAATTGGCAACTGAAGAAGAAATCGAACAAGACTCTGACGCAGTAGTTGATAAGTTGGTTGACGCTATCGTTGAAAAGATAAAGGTAGTGCGTGAATACAAGAAGCCTGAAAAGAAGACTGAAAGTAAGGCTAAAACTACCAAGACCACTACTAAGAAAAAGACAACGACCAAGAAGAAAGCTACAACTAAAAAGAAGTAGCGACCAAAATACCCAGGAATTTGTTCCTGGGCTTTTTCATTACTTAATTTCTTTGAATTTTGTTAGTGAATGATTATTGGTGTAGAAGAAGAAGTCTTCAAAGACTGCACTCTTGATTACACCTTTTCACATCTTCATTAGTACCACTGAATTCTAGTAAATATAAAATGGGCACTTCCAAAGTTACTGCGATCTTCTTAGCGGTTTGAGCGAAAAGGTCGTTAAAGTTTCGGTTGCCACAACCAATAATTCCTATTAAGTTTTTCTTGTTGTCTTCATATGTTAAAAAATCAACGACAGAGTCCATCATGAAGCCCAGTTATTGAATAAAATGCAATTGCTACCATATTTTTCCCTAATAAATCTAATGTACCTATGAGTATCGTCTCACCTGTAAGCAAAGTATTCAATGTATCTGCTATTCAAATTTTTAATAAATTCCCCTATAATTAAAAGCAAGGAGGACGACGCAATGTTTAGTTGGAACATTATTGGGATCTTGATTTGGGTCGCAATTATTCTTTATTTAGTTTTTATCGTCCAGAATATCCGTCAACGGCGGATCAAGATGATTATCAAACAGCATAAACGCTTTACTTGGCCAAACTTTTTAATTAACGTAGTTGAAGTTGTTGTATTGCTAGTGGCAGCTGGCTGGATGTTCAATCAGACTTTTATGGACAATCCGGATTTGGAAGATGCTAACCGCATTACTTCAACCATTAAGTATGAACCATTGATTATGAGAACTGGTTCGGGCAATTCAAGCTACGTAACCATCAACTCTGATAAGAGAAAGAACGGTTCACAGACATATACTTTCTATCGTGCAGGAAGCAAGATTACGACATCAAGTGACTATGCTTCAATTGCATACGGCAACACTGCACTTGATGTGGATGCCGAGAAGATCCCTTACGTTAAGAAGGATCTGACGAAGATGGATAAGAAATACCAACGTGCTTATGTTGCTATTTATACGGCATTTTATAAGAAAAACTGGCAAAACGGGATAGGGATGCACGCAGGGCATTTAGCTACGCGCTACTACTTGATCCGTGTACCAGATCAGAGCTTTATTAAGCAAAAATAGGCAAAAGAAAAACTAGATCAGTTAATTCTGATCTAGTTTATTTTTTTAGTCTTCTTTTTTAATCTCACCGAGCATCCCGCCTTCGACAAAGGCCAAGATAAAGCTGGCGGTTAAGAAGTCCATCACGTTGCCTGAAAGAAATGCCGCCAAGAGCATGAAGGCAATGGACAAAAGCATCGAACTAATGAGGTATGTCCGCAGTTGTTTATTTATTAGCCACTTGATCAAAGCATAGAGCATGATCACGACGTAAGGACCGATAAACAGTAGCATGCCGACCCAGCCAAGGGAATAGACCTGACTGGTAAAATCACGCTCTAGATTGAAGATATTGGTTTCTCTGGTATAAGAAATACCGAATACCTTATCGAGCTTATTATTGTTAGTTTTAATCACCTGATCCAGCATCGCCTTTTCGACGTGGCGGTTTTGCATCCGTGAAGTGCCTGGTTCGTTCATGATCTTGAGCCAGAATTCTGGATCGTATTTATATGGATAGCTCTTGGTGACAAACTTTTTGTTTAAAGCATAATCTTGATAGTGCTCGCCAATGAAGTTAGTCAAAAATTCCTTGCGCTTTTGACCACTAGGATACTTCTTAAGGCCTTCAGCCAATTCTTCTTTAGCTTGGGTCAAACTGTTGTCGGATTGTTGAGCCAAGTATTTTTCGTAGTTGTAACGTTGAATGGCTGGGCCAAAGGGGATGATTGCAAGAGTTCCGGCTTCCATGAGCAGTGCAACAACGATTGCTTTCCCATTTTTCTTTACATCTTTAACAATGTACAAATGGAAAACGTAGAGCAGAATGCCTGCGATAATACCGCCGATTAAACCGATCAAGGCAACCTTCGTTCCCAATTCGATCATGGCTAAAGCTTGGACTACGTTCAACGTAATAGTCTTCCAATTGAAGTGGCTGAACATGAAGTAGAGCATGAGTGGTACAAGCATAAACAATACGGCCGAAACCATGTTGGCAAAGTTGAAGAAGCCCTTCGAAGCCATATGCGAGTAGCCGATATTTGGATTAACGAACCATTCGAAGATATTGGCACTGATAAAGCCTGTTTCGTAGCTTCTCAGCGAGATTACGAAGAGATTGCTGATGACGATCGTGAATGAGAAAAGTCCGCTGATTCCTTCGATTACGTGTCTAAATTGCTCTCTGGTAAATTCGAGTTCTTTGGTAAAGAAAATTACCAAGAGGGGCAAAACCATTCTAATTAAATAGAAGATTTCGCTGACGGTTGAGTAATTATAATCGTTGGGGTTTACGCTGTTGAAGTGACGGACGTAAATCAGGTGCAGAATCGAGTAGACAATCAATAATGCTAGATAAACGATCAACCATTTTTCTTGTCCCAGTTTTTGCCAATTTTGCTTTTGACTGAAAAACATGCAGAAGATGACAAAAACAGCCAGGATTCTAATAATTGTTGGCAAAGTGAATGGCAAGACGTCAGCCAATTTGCCGTTGTAGAACCAGTACAAGTCCAAAAATGGTTGAATCAAAATGAACCAAAAGAGGACGGTTCTTGTTTTTTCCTTCATTTTTTCTCCCTTGTAAATTAAATTTCTTCCTAATTTTAGGCAAAAAAGGATCCTACGTAAATAAACACGTAGGATCTTTTTTACAAATTTGAATTATTTCTTGTCTTTAGAAGACTTCTTGTCGTCCTTCTTGGCAATCTTTTCTACCTTAACTTCGTTAGTTGAAGCAGTCTTACTGTTCTTGACAGCACGAGCAACCTTTAAGTTCTTGAAGTTGACTACGATTTTGTTGTTCAAGTCGCTGACTGAAGTTGCGTCAACGGGATCGTATGAAGTGATAGCTAAGAGTGCAGAGTTTTCGTAAATTTTTTCAACTTTGCCTTGGAATGGCTTTTTAAGTTCTTCTTCTGACTTAGCGCCAACGATTGCGCCTACTTTTACGTCTGCTTTTTTCATTATTTATATTTTCCTTTCCAAATGAAAAGTCTTAGTCTTTTTTGACAGTAGAATGTTAATATATAAAAGCAACATTTTCAAGTGGGGGATATTCTTTTGAAAAAAATAATTTTAATTGCGGGACCAAGTGGTGCTGGCAAGACGACCATTTCCGATTATTTAAATGAAAAATATGACATTCCGCGCGTTTTAACGCATACCACACGGCCAATGCGTGTCGGCGAAAGGCAGAATGTGTCATATCACTTTGAAACAGATGACAGCTTCAAACAACTGCACTTCTTTGAACATGTAAAATACGGTTCATATCAGTATGGTTCAAGTCGTGAAGCATTAAACCTCGCTTGGGAAAAACACGATCTGGTGTCATTAATCGTCGATATTCAAGGCGTATATTCTTACATTAAACAATTAGGTGACAAAGTTTATTTCTTATATGTCACAACTTCGACTAAAGAAGAGCTGAAAGAGCGGCTGCTCAAGCGTGGCGACGATCCTGAGAAGATTAAGGAACGCCTTAGTGGTAGCGAATTAAACTTGCTTCCAGCAGATTTGAAACAATACGCTCATGTAATTGTTAACGATAATCTTAACAAAACTAAAGAAACGTTAAACTCAATCATATCAAGGCTTGAGGAAAACTAGGCACTCCGTTTTTTACAGATCATTTCTCCTTTTGCAATGTTTCTTAACGTGATGGTAGTTCTTTTGAAACATTCATGTAACATTCGGGCGTTATTATATAAAACGTCAGTTGATCCAAGAGATCACTAAATAAACGAATTTAAAAACTAAGAATAAAAAATAATTTTTAAGGAGAAATAAATTTTGAGTTTTAAACGTACTTTGGTTAAATACACAGCAGCTTTATCAATTTTCTTTACAGGTCTTGCAACTGTTAATGTTCCTGCAGCAACTGTTCACGCTGACGACATTAACACTACTACTGTAAACACTAACGATTCTCTTTCTGATATCGAAACAACTACTCCAGCCGATTCTTCAGTTAAGAAGACTTCAGCAGCTGACCAAAAACGTGGCGCAGTTGTTAAGCTCGCTAAGAAGCAAGTTGGCAAGCCTTACATCTGGGGTGCAACTGGTCCTTCAGGTTTCGATTGCTCAGGTTTAACTACTTACGTTTTCAAGAACGCAATTAACAAGACTTTGCCAAGAACTACTTACGGCCAAATCACTTTAGGTAAGGCAGTATCACTTTCAACTAAGAAGCTTAAGAAGGGTGACTTGTTATTCTGGGGTAACTCACACGTAGCTATCTACATTGGTAATGGTAAGTATGTTCACGCTCCAGCTCCTGGTCAAAACGTTAAGATCCAAACTTTAGGTTCATTCATGCCATCATCAGCTAAGCGTGTTATCGACTAAAACAAAATAAGAAATATATTTCTCAAAAAATTATAGAAAGAAGAGTTGGATTTTTTATCCAACTCTTTTTTTGTGTAAATTTTCGAAAACGCTTTTTTTATTAAGTTAGTATTACCTTTGTAACAGTTCTGTAACATAAGGACATTATTATAGAGCTTGTAGATTAATTAAAGAAGTTTAAAGATTTTCCGAAAAAACGCATTTTCGTTACCAAAACTAAAAGATCTGACAACTTAAGTAAAAACTAACAGACATATATAGGAGCATTTGATGAATATTAAGAGCAATTTTGTAAAAGTTACTGCAGCAGCTGCTTTAACTCTGACCGGTGTAGCTACAGTAAGTGCTGTTAAGCCAGAATCAACTACTGCTAAAGTTCAAGCTGCTACTACTAAAGTAAAGATCAACTACGTTCCAGGTTACGGTATAAATATCTGGGATAACTACAACGGTGGTCACTTCACAGGTCAACGTGCACAACACGGCACCACTTGGAATGTCCTTGATCAAAAGACTGACAAGAAGGGACGCGTTTGGTACCAAGTTGGTCAAAACCAATGGATCATGGCTCAATACACCACTCCAGCTGGTAATACAGTAACTAAGAATACTACAACTCAAGCTACTGCAACAGCTGCTAAGCCAAAGAAGGCTAAGAAGTCAGTTCAAGCAACCGGCGATGTATCAGCTATTGTTACTTTAGCTGAAGCACAACTTGGTAAGAATTACGTATGGGGCGGTACCGGTGCTAACGGTTTTGACTGTTCAGGTCTTACCTCATATGTTTACTCAAAGGCTGCTGGTGTGAACATCGGTAGAACTACTTACGACCAAGTTAAGCAAGGTACCTCAGTTTCAATGAAGAACTTACAACCAGGTGACTTGCTTTTCTGGGGCTCCGCAAGTGCTCCATACCACGTAGGTATTTATGTTGGTAACAATCAATACATCCACGCCGCGACTCCAGGTCAAGGCGTTATCAAGCAAAGTTTGAGTGGTTACTTCTACCCAAGCGCAGCTAAGCGTATTTTGAACTAAACGAAAATTGAATAAAAGAATTAAGCGAATCACACGATTTGTGGTTCGTTTTTTTGCGTCTATAAGCTTATTTAAATAGTTACATTTGCGATTTTTGATTACACATGTGATAATGAAGACGTTATCAAGTAGTAAAAGTGGGATATTTTTCGCTACCAAGGGGATTGAATTATGTCGAAACATAAATTGTTTAAGTTGGGAGCGGCTGCAGCACTGTCCGTTACAGGCGTTTCTGCAATAACATCACTTAAAACAGTTAGAGCAGCCAATTTTACTGCTGTTAAACGCGTCAAAATTAGCTACTTGCCAGGTAAGAGTCTGAATATTTGGACTAATTATGAAAATGGTAAGTTCATGGGTTACCGCGCAAAGGACGGCTCCGTTTGGAACGTAGCTGAAACTGCGGTCGATAGTAAAGGCAGCCTATGGTACAAGGTGGGTACGCGTGAATGGATTGAAGCGCGTTACACCGTTGATGTCAGTGAGGAAGAACCGGTTAAAACTGCGACTAAGACTACTAAGAAGAAGTCGCCAGTTGCTAATTTGGCCAACAAGGTAAAACAGGCTACGCAAAAGAAGAAAACGACTAAGGAAGATAAAGTTAAAAAAGCTAACCAAATCGTTAACGAAACGGTTAAAAAAACGACGGCTAATAAGAAGACCAATACTTCATCAATCCAAGCCTCAAGCAAGGCCGCTTCTGTTGTTGCACTTGCAAAAGAGCAAGTGGGTAAGCCTTACGTTTGGGGTGCAACTGGACCAGATAAGTTCGATTGCTCTGGCTTAGTACAATATGTTTATCAACATGCGGCCGGAATCAACTTGCCACGTACGACTTACGATCAAGTTAAGGTAGGTCAGACTGTTCCATTAGATAAATTGCAAGCAGGCGATTTGGTCTTCTGGGGTTCTGAAACGGCTCCATATCACGTTGCGATTTATATTGGTAATAATCAATATGTTAATTCCGCAACGCCAGATCAAGGTACGATTTTGCAAAATATGTCGAGTTATTACTATCCTACGATTGCTAAGAGAGTGCTATAGATAATGAAGCCATCCAAAAATGGATGGCTTTTTCGTATGGTTTCTAAATTCTTGTAGTAATTGCGAAATCTACAAGAAATTTGTATAACTATAAATATCCAATTAATCATGACTCTCACCTCCGTAAACTCAAAATGTTGGGGGTATATGTCATAAAAGCTCAAAAAGGCAACCGAAATCTCGGCTGCCTTTTTGCATACTATTAACCTTTTTGTCTAAAGAATCTAAACGTGTATGTGTAATACTTGCCAATCTGCACCTTATACTTGTGCGTGTTGACCAGCTTGACCTTGCCCGGACGATACGTGATCGTCGTGGTGTAGCCTTCGCCATAGAACAGCGTCTTGAAGTTGCGCACCTGCGTTGCGCGGTAACGCTTCTTCTTGTTCTTGGTCAAATCCGTAATATAAATCTTCGGCTTGCTCGAGATCCGCTTCGTGGTCGAGTATGACCATGGCGTGTCCTTGCCGACTAATTCATATGGGAAGACCTTCGCAGCTGGATAAACGATGCGTGACTTTACTGGCGCACGCAAGATGTCGTCGGCGAACAGGCCATATTCAACTGAATAAAGCATATCGGTGCTCATGCCGTACGCTGCACCGATTCCCATGCGCGTTGCGCGTGTTGATAAAATTATAGCGCGGTGGCCAATATTGCCGGCACCCGCAATGTTGTTATCTTCGCGCATCAAGTCCGTTACGATCTCGCCGGCTGAGGCGCTATGCGCATCGTCCAAGAAGTTGATGTTGCCTAGCGTAGCGTTCTCGGCGATGGCCCAATCGTTTTCGCTGATGTAGTTGGGACGCAGGTAGTTAATTAAACCGTGCGCTTGTAGGCTGGCACTTGCGTTGACTGCGGCGAGGGATGCAGCACCGATCTGGGCGCTACGGTTAGCGTCATCAGGATTAGCTTCGCTAGGCAGTCCCATCAAATCACGGTAGTAATTAACGTAATCCATCGTGGTTGAAATGTATGCCGGATTCAAGACCCCTGGTGAAAAAGGATTGGCAAAATTTGGTGCTTGCTGGTAAATGCTGTTGCGGTTGTATTGCGCTTTATCCAAATTCTTGTATTTACGTTGGAAATACTTAACCTGCTTAGCCTCAGACTTCGAATACTTCGCTGCTTGAACGGGCTGAGCAGTGAACGCAATGCATTCAACCACTGCAACGATGGCCACCAGCAAATTGTGTTTCTTCATTATATATTACCTATTATTAACCAAATATTTTTCAAAGCGGCTCTGATCATCAGGCGCAATGTTGGCTTCAATGTGGACGCCGTCTTCTTCGTAATTTTCACTCAAAACTTGAGCATTCTCATGCAAATAAGCCAGTTCCTTGCCTGCACTTAATGGGAGGTTCAGGTTGAGCTTCTCGTAGTTGGAGAAGACGCGCTTTGTAATCAAATCGGCCAGCAATTTGATCGACTTAGGATCGATTGCTGAATAAAGGATGTCGCTGCCTTCAATCTGTGGGTAATTGCGATCAGTCTTATCGGCTTTGTTGTAGGCGGTGATCATTGGGATACCCTTTACGCCAATTTCATCCAAAACGTTCTGCGTAGTGCGGATCATCTGCACCATGTTCGGGTCGGATGCATCGACCACGTTGATTAACAGATCGGCATCTTTGGTTTCTTGTAACGTTGCCTTGAATGATTCAACTAGGTTGTGAGGCAGTTTTGAGATAAAACCAACGGTGTCAGAAAGAATAAAGCTGAAGTTATCCTTTAGGTCAATGCGCCGCACGCTAGTGTCAAGCGTTGCAAACAGCATGTTTTTGACGAAGACTTCCTTGCCGCTGCCTTCTTTTGAAAATTCTTTAAGCAAACCGTTCATTGTAGTGGACTTACCGGCGTTGGTGTAGCCAACAAGGGCGACTTTAGGGATGCGGCTTTGGTTACGGCGAGCCGACTTGATCTCTTCTTGACTGGCAACGGCCTTAAGTTCCTTCTTAATAGCGGAAATTTGCTTGCCGATTGTCCGGCGGTTCATTTCCAGCTTACTTTCACCGGCACCACGGTTGGCGAAACCACCACCACGCTGCTGGTCCAAGTTGTTCTCGGAAGGGTGAAGACGTGGCAACTCATATTGCAATCTGGCGAGTTGCACCTGCAGTTTGGCCTGCTTAGTGCGAGCACGACTGGCAAAAATTTCCAAAATTAATTCAGTTCTGTCGATGACCCGCATCTTGGTTAACTTCTCAAGGTTACGGATTTGCACTGGGGTTAATTCATCGTTTAAAACTAAGACCTTGGCCTTCAAGCCTTGGGCCATTGTTCTGATTTCGTTAATCTTGCCGACACCGAAGTAAGTCCCGGCAACGATTGATTCTGCGTTTTGGTAACTTTGTCCCACGACCTCCATGTTGTCAGCTTCAGTTAAGTTGGCCAGTTCAGTCATGTAGTAGTCAAAGTTAGGATCGTTTAAGTTCACACCTGCAATGTAGGCTTTAGTTTTTGTAGGTTGATTATCAATCATGTAAACACCTCTTTTTAAATGTGTAGATAAGTTAATTGTATTACAATAGGCAACTAATTGAAAAAATGTGAATTATTAAGTACATATAGAATGGTATAATCAAAACACTCGCTTTGAAAATCTAAATGATAATGTAGTTGCTATTGATGTTCCATTTTTAGATAACTTTTCTGACAAAATTGAGATGTATGCCGTTGGTCAAAAAGATGGTTTGATTAAACTAACCGATGATGGTTGGACGCTAGATAATTTGCTTAGTAGAGGAGTAGATATAAATAAGTCTAAAAAGAGAAAGACTATTCTAATAAATCAACTGAGAGGATACGGTATTTCATTTGCATGTAAGAAGTTAGTATTACATGTTCAACATATTTGAAAAAAACACGATTATTTAACGTGGAAAGCCGTTACAAGCCTGTAAAAAAGCTAGTATCAGTTATATAATAAGGAAGTTATATAAATAAATAAGGGGGTCAAAATGGCAGAAAATAATCAACCAAATAATGATGTACGTCGCCATCACCACCATAGACATCACCGTCATCACCATCGTAAGTTTTGGCGTTGGTTCTGGATTGTGATCGGCGTTATTGTAGTCATTGCACTTTTTGTTTGTGGTATGGTTTATAAGAACTTACGCGATACCACGCAAAATATGTATACTCCCGTTGCTAAGACAACTAAGAGCAACAAGGGACGTAATCTTGATAATTTGCTAGCGCAGAAGAAACCAATCAATATTCTTTTGCTCGGTACTGATACTGGAGCAATGGGACGTAGCTGGAAAGGACGTACTGATACCATCATGATGATGGCAATTAATCCTAAGACTAATAGTACGTCAATTGTATCTATTCCACGTGATTCAAATGCAATCTTCCCAGATTTCCCGCAATATGGTGTAACTAAGATTAACTCAGCTTACACACTAGGCGGAGTTAGTGAAACAGTTAAGACACTGGATAAATACTATAGTGTGCCAATTGACGGTTACATTATGATCAACATGGGTGGTCTTAAGAAGGCTATTGATCAAGTTGGTGGTATTGATGTAACTTCACCATTGACTTTCGACAATATGGGATACCACTTCCAAGAAGGTAAGACCTACCATATGGATGGTAAGAAGGCATTAGCTTTTGCTCAACTTAGACATGGGGATCCACGTCAAGATTATGGTCGTCAAGACCGTGATCGCCGTGTTGTCATGGCACTTCTTAAGAAGTCTATCTCACCTACTACACTACTTAATACTAAATTCTTGAATTCAATCTCAAGTGAAATGCAAACTGACTTGACTATGAATCAAATGTACAAGATCGGGATGAATTATAGAAATGCAACAGATAACTTGTCACAAGATCATGCTCAGGGTGTAAGTAAGCAAACTCAGAATCCTAAGTTTGGTACTATGGAAATCGAAGTAGTAAGTAGACAAGAAAGACAAAGAGTGTCTGATAAATTAAGAGCAGCGTTAGGTCTTCCTAAGGTAAGAGTGGCTGCTAATAGTGCCAGCTATGTCATGAATCACTAGTATAAGGAAAGAGATATGGAACAAAAACAAGAACAAGAAAATACAATCGATCTTACCCAATTATTACGCATTTGCCGTAAGCATATCTGGGCATTGATTCTTTGGAGTGTAGGTCTTGCCTTAGTCGGCTGGGGAGTTTCAGAATTTGTAATTTCTCCTAAATATACTTCAACTGCTCAATTATTAGTTAACCAAAAGAGTCGTAACAATGATCCAAACGCTGCTTATGCGACTCAACAAGCTAACATGCAGATGGTTACTACTTATAAAGATATCGTAACAAGTAACAAGATCTTGACAGAAGCTTCTAATCGTTTAGCTAATCCAACTGTTGTTGTGAAAAAGGCACAAAAAGCAGTGTACAGAACTGATGAAAATGGTAGAAGAAGATTAGTGAGAAAAGCTCGCCCAGCTGTAATTGAACGAAGCGGCAAGAGTTATTCAGTTTCTGCAAAAGAACTTGCTAAGAGTATTTCAGTAGGTACCCAACAACAATCACAAGTCTTCTCAATTTCAGCTAAGGCTGATACACCAGCTAAGGCAAAGGCAGAAGTAAATGCAGTAGCTGAAACTTTTAGTAAAGAGATTCCTAATATTATGAGCGTTAATAACGTAACCATTGTTGCAAATGGTACTAATGGTGTTCAATCATCACCTAACGTTAAGCTATTTACCCTAGCCGGCTTCGTAGTTGGTTTAGTATTGAGCTTAGCTGTAGTTATTATTCGTGAAATGAGTAATACTACTGTTCGTGATGATGATTACTTAACTCAAGAATTAGGCTTAACTAACTTAGGTCAAGTTGCTCACTTCCACTTGTCATCTTCATTTACTATTAAAAACAATTCCAATATGACAAAGCGCGGACAAACTAAGAGACGTAGAGTATAAGTGTAGGAGGACAAAATGCCATTATTTAAGAAAAAGCGCGGCACAGATGATACCATCAAAAATGGTGTTAAGTTAATCACTGTGGCTAAGCCAAAGAGTCCAATAGCTGAACAATTCCGTACTGTTCGTACTAATATTAACTTTATGGCAGTGGATCATGACATTAAGTCTTTGGCATTTACCTCAGCTAATATTAGTGAAGGTAAATCCACGATAGCTGCTAATGTTGCTGTAACTTATGCTCAAGCTGGTCGCAAAGTTTTGTTGATTGATGCTGACTTGCGTCGACCCACAGTACATTCAACATTTAACTTAAGTAATCATGTTGGTCTTAGTACAGTTATCTCTTCAACTGCTAAGGAAGTTGATCTTGATAGTGTAGTACAAGAGAGTGGCGTAGATAATCTTTACGTGTTAACGGCTGGTCCGATGCCACCTAACCCAGCAGAACTGATTGGTTCTAAGCGTATGCGTGACTTTGTTAAACTTACCGAAGAACGCTACGATTTGGTTATTATCGACTTGGCTCCTGTTCTTGAAGTATCTGATACACAAGAACTTGCTAGTCACTTAGATGGGGTTGTCTTAGTAGTTCGCCAAGGTAAGACGCAAAAGATGGCCATTAAGCGTGCTATTGAAATGCTTGAATTTGCAAAGGCACGTATCTTGGGTTACATCATGAATGATGTAAGTTCTGATAATGCGGGTTATGGCTATGGTTACGGATACGGCTATGGTTATGGTTACGGAGAAGAAGATACAAAGAAAAAAGGATTGTTCTCTAAGTTTAGGAAGTAATTATGACTTTAGTTGATATTCACTGTCACATTTTGCCGGGGATTGATGATGGATCAAAAGATTGGGAAACATCAATTAAGTTGGCAAGGGATGCTGTAAAAGATGGAATTACTCATGCAGTATGTACGCCGCACACGTTAAATGGTAAATACATTAATCATAAAAAAGACGTGATTCGGTTAACTGAAAACTTCCAAGACATGCTTGATGAAGCTAAGATTCCATTGACAGTATTTCCTGGGCAAGAGGTGCGCATCTCAGGAGATTTACCTGAAGCACTTGACAATGATGATATTCTCTTCTTAGATGAAGACGGACAATACATGTTGTTAGAATTTCCGAGTGATGATGTGCCAACTTATGCTAAGGATATGATCTTTAATATTCAACAGCGCGGCATCACGCCAATTGTGGTGCACCCTGAGCGTAATAGTAGGATTTTGAAGGAGCCTCACATCTTGCAAGAATTGATTGAGCAGGGATGCTTGGTTCAGATAACGGCTAGTTCATATGTTGGTACGTTCGGTAAAGAAATTGAAAAAATGAGCAAACAATTCATCGAAGCAGGTCAATGTGCTTGCTTTGCTTCAGATGCTCATGATCTGCCCAAAAGGCAATATGAATATAGTGCAGCATTAAAAAAGCTAGGTGAAGAGTTTGGCAAAGAACGCGTAAATGAGTTTAAAAATAACGCCCGGGCAATTGTCAATGGTGATAATGTTCAATTAAATTGGCGCCCACTTAAGAAAAGAAGAAATATCTTCCGCTTTTTTAAGATGTAAACTTTTACAAACGAGACAAGATAAGAATTAGGTATTATAATACTTAACTGAGAGTAAACAAAAAATTTAAATTTATGTTAATAAAGTATAGATATAGAAGGTAAGAAAAGGCAATGATGGCGATGGAAAGACTAAAAGTTAATCCTGCAAAGGTCAATGATCGACCTTTTTATCATGTAGTGAAGCGATTATTTGACATCGTTGCTAGTGTATGTGGGTTAATTCTTCTGTCTCCATTGTTTTTGTTTTTGGTTATCAAGATCAGAAGTGAGGATGGAGGCCCAGCTTTTTATTCGCAAGAGCGAATTGGTAAGAACGAAAAGCCATTCAAGATGTGGAAGTTCCGATCGATGGTCGTTGATGCGGATAAGATGCTGGATAAGTTAGAAGATCAGAATGAAATTGATGGGGCTATGTTTAAGATCAAGGATGACCCAAGGGTTACCAGAATTGGACATGTGATTCGTAAATATAGCTTAGATGAATTACCACAATTGTGGAATGTGTTGATTGGCGACATGTCACTAGTTGGACCACGTCCACCTCTACCTTCAGAAGTAGAAGAATACACTGACTACGATAAGCAACGCTTAACTGTAATGCCAGGCTGTACCGGTCTGTGGCAAGTAACTCGTAGAAGCGAAGCTGACTTCGACGAAATGGTTTGGCTTGATATCGTGTATATTAACCATTCTGGATTGTGGGAAGACTTTAAGTTGATCGTTAAGACCGTGTTGGTTATGATTCATCCGAATGGAGCTTATTAGAATAGGATTCTTAAGCTAAAAGGGGAAATTTATGAAGGCCACAATAATTGGCGGAGCAGGATTTATTGGTACAAATCTTGCTATTTATTTGTCAAAAAAGACTGAAGATAATATTACTGTAATTGATAGAAAAGCGAGTTATTTAGAAACTCTAAGATCTTTAAATCTTCCAAGAGTACAACTAAAGACTGCTTCGTTTTCGCTTGATAGCAATTTTGATGAACAAGTAAAAGGACAAGATGTAGTCTATCATCTGGCATCAACAATTATTCCAGGTACTTCAAATCAAAATATTCCTCAAGAGTTAGATGCAAATATTGTAGTAACGGCTAAATTACTAGATGCATGTGTTAAACAAAAAGTTAAAAAAGTTGTTTTTATTTCATCAGGTGGAGCTGTATATGGGAAAAATAAGTCTTGTCCTATTAGTGAGAATGAGGGTACATTTCCAATTAGTTCCTATGGGGTTCAAAAGTTAACAATAGAGAAACTTTTATATTTGTATAATTATTTGCATGGACTCGATTATAGAATTATTCGACTGGCTAACCCATACGGACCTTATCAAAGACCAAATGGAAAACTAGGAGTTGTTACTACTTTTGTGTATAAAGCCTTGAAGAATGGTCGACTTGAAGTATACGGAGATGGCTCCGTAGTTCGAGATTTTATTTTTATTTCAGATGCTATTAGAGGAATAAAGAATATTGTTGATGGTGAAAATGAACATCGAACGTTTAATTTAGGTTCTGGAAAGGGTATCAGTATTAATGAGGTTATTCAAACTGTAAAAGATACAATTCAGAATAATTTGATTGTAGAGCATATTGCTGCTCGTGAAGCTGATGTACCAGTAAATTATCTTGATATTAGTAGATATGAGAATGCTTTTGGCAAGCTAAGCCCAATATCATTAAAAGAAGGTATTAAAAGGACTTCTAAATTCATGCAAGATTCAGGTATGCTTGAGGAGAAAAAATAATGATGCGAATTGCTGTTGTAATGGGAAAGATGAACTCAGGCGGTAAAAAGAATCTTGTTATGGAATACTATAGGCATATAGATAGAACTAAGGTTCAATTTGATTTTATTTGTGATTCAGATTCTAATGCTATTCCTGTTGATGAAATTAAATCTTTAGGTGGAAAAATTTATTTAATTACTCCATATCAAAATATACTTAAAAATATTGCGGATATGAGAGAAATATTTAAAAAGAACAATTATAAGATAGTTCATGGTTACAATAATACTTTAAATGTATTTGCAATGTTAGCAGCTAAACAAGCAAATGTACCTGTAAGAATAAATGAAAGTATATCTATGGGTTCCAATTCTGGAGATTGGAAAAATGGAATTAAGAAAATCTTGAAACCATTTAATAAATTGTTTGCTACTAATTTTATGGCTAATGGAGAAGTTTGTGGTAGATGGCAATTTGGCGATAAACTGTTTGATGAAGGAAAAGTTGCTGTTTATAAAACAGTAATAGATACTATTAAAAATGATTATGATCCTATTGTAAGAGAAGAAACCAGAAGAAGGCTAGGACTAGAGAATAGTCTTGTAATAGGCCACATAGGCAGATTAACTGAGCAAAAAAACACCTTATTTTTAATTGACATATTCAATGAGATTCAAAAGAAAGAACCTCGAGCAAGATTACTACTTGTTGGGGATGGAAATCTTAAAGAAAAAATGTTAAGAAAAATAAATGAATATGGAATTGAAAATAAAGTTGTTTATTTGGGAAGAACTGAAGATATTCAAGGACTATATAACGCTATGGATTGCTTTGTATTACCTTCAATCTATGAGGGGCTACCAGTAGTAGGAGTTGAAGCTGAATGTCATGGATTACCAATGTTTTTTTCAACAGCTGTTCCTCGAGAATCTAGTCCATGCAAAGATTTAGGATTCTTTGTAGATTTGCAAGAGTCTCCTACTGAATGGGCTGATGTTGTTTTATCACATACAATTTCTTTGAGTTGTAAAAGAACTGGACGTGTTAAGGAAATAAAAGATGTAGGATTTGATTCAAAGGATCAAGCTAATAGATTGCTAGATTATTATATTAATATTACAGAGTAGAACACCAAATTATTCTTTTATAAATTAGGAAAAAAAGATGATCAAAAGAAAAGATATTGCTTGTACTGTTGTTTTATATAATCCTGATTTTAATGTTATTAATAATGTTAAAAAAATTAGTAATTTGCTTAATCATACGGTATTAATAGATAATTCTACAAAAAATAATGCTGATTTGTTTAAAAAAATACCTAAAACAGAATATATTCCGTTAGAAAAAAACACCGGGATTGCACATGCAACTAATATAGGTATTAGTAGAACTAAGGAACCGTATATCATAACAATGGATCAAGATAGTACAATCTCTAGTGATTTAATTGATGCTTACTTGAATTTTTTGAATTATAAAGATCATAAAGATATTGGTGCATTAACACCATTGTATGAAACAGATCGTAAACACGTTAAAAGGAAAGATATAAATAAAAAAGTTTTATTGTCCATGCAATCAGGTACTTTATTTAAAAGATCTATTTTTTCAAAAATAGGTTTATTTAATGAAGATTTGTTTTTAGATGTTGTGGATTGGGAATACTTTCTTAGAATGAATAAAAACGGTCTAAAATTAATGCAAATAAATCAAGCAGTATTAACACATCAACCTGCAGTAACGAAAGCCATTAATTTGGGCTTAATAAAATTAAAGTATGGTACAGCAAGTCCGGTTCGATATTATTATCAAGCAAGGAATTTGTTGTGGACAGCCAGAAAATATAATAGTGGATCATTATATGCTACTTTAGTGATTAAATGGTTGAAAATCGTACTATTATTTAATAATAAAAAAGTATATTTACGTCTTTTTAAACAAGGATTAAAAGATGCAAGTAATGATAAATTAGGGAAATATATTTCTAATAGGGATCAAATTTGATGAATAAGAATAATGACTTAATTAGTATAATAGTTCCAGTTTATAATGTTCAAAATTATCTAAAGGAATGTATCGATAGTATACTTAGTCAAACTTATAGAAAGTTAGAAATTATTTTAATAGATGATGGATCAACAGATTCATCAGGTAAAATATGTGATAGATTTAGAGAAAAAGATAACAGGATAAAAGTAGTTCATCAAAAAAACAAGGGCCTTTCAAGCGCGAGAAACTATGGAATAGCTCAATCTAATGGTAAATACATAGCTCTGATTGACAGTGATGATTTTATTGCTGATACATTTATAGAAGATCTATACAGGGCATTGATAGAGACTTCTTCAGATGTTGCAGCTTTGGAAAATCTTCATTTTACTGATGGTAAAGATTCAGATGTCTTGGAATATTGGCAAAAAAACAAATTAAATAAAACAAAATATAAGACTTTTTCTAAAGATGAAATTTATAGTCTGGCGTTATATCAAAAAATAAAAATAACAGGAGCTCAGCAAAAACTTTATAAGCGTGAAATTTTTAAAAACATAGAGTTTCCTGTTGGAAGATATTTCGAAGACTTAGCGACATTGCCTATGATACTCTCTACTGTAAAAAGATTAGTATTAATCAACAAGAAGCTTTATGCTTATAGAATTCGTCGAAATAGTATTATGAATAAAAATTTCACCTCTAAGAAATTAGATTGTATTTGGGTAGGGAATACGATTCATAGTTTTGTTCAAAAAAAAGAGCCATATTATATTGACTCCGCTGAATGTGCTGCATTTAGAGTAAATCGTGTTGTTTATGAACAAATCCCAGCAGATATGAAAAAGGAAAAGAAAAGAGTATGGAATGAATTAAATAAGTACCGAAAAGTAGTAAGTAAAGATTCTAATGCTCCTTTTTATGATCGTATTTTAGCTAAGAGTATGCATGGTGGACAAGCAATATTTGGATTGACTTTGTTTTGTTTTAACATAGCAAAACGAATAGGCCATAATTAAACATATTTATAGTAAGGATTTGCATTTTGAAAAAAAAAGTATCAGTGGCATTGACAACCTATAACGGTAGTAAATATATTGTAGAATTGTTAGATTCATTACGGCAACAGACTTATTTACCTGATGAAGTTTTAATAGCTGATGATAGATCAACTGATGATACAGTAAATATAATTAAGAGATACATAGAAAAATATTCTTTAAAAAATTGGAATATATATGTTAATGAGCATAATTTAGGTTGGATGCATAATTTTAAAAATGTCATTTCGAAAACAACCGGTGATTATGTATTTACTGCAGATCAAGATGACATATGGCACAAGGATAAAATTCAGAGGTACTTAGAATGCTTTCAAAAAAGTAAAGCCTGGCTTATTGTTTCGGATTATCACCTTATTGGAAGTCAGGCTGATCACACACCTGATATGTATCCAATTAAATATGACCGAATGTCCAATGGATTGAGGAAAGTATTACTAAATAGTCAATATGATATTATTTTGCGACCGGGATGTGTGATGGCCTTTAATGGTACCTTAAAAGATATTTTTCTAAAGATATGGACTGATAATATTCCACATGATTCATTGTTGTGGACAATATCAGGTATAACTAATAATACTTATTATTTAGATTTTCAATCAATTGATTTTAGACGTGAAGAGAATAATGCCTCTGCTTCAATAGGGCATGATATATTTTTTAAAAAGATAGGAATTAAAAAGAATAAAATTGTAAATAATTGGTATTTCAATTCAAATTATGTTGATTCCAATAAAATAAATGTAATTAATCGAAAGGTAAAATGGAATCAATATAGGTATGAATTGCTTTTTAATCATAAAGTAATATATTGGATTAAATTATTTAAATATCGTAATTGTTATTTATCTAATAAACAATATGTAGCAGATTTATATTATTTTTTTGTTGCACTAGTAAATAATCATTAAGTTGATGTTTTTTTATATACGTCATTTACTGTGTGAGATAGTTAAGGTGTAGTGGATAATGAGACAGCAAGATATTACATTACGAAGTGAAACTCTTAAAAATATTTGTTTATTTCTAAGTGGACTTTTTTGCACTATGCCAGTATTTAGTTTGGGTGGCCTAAATTTTTATAACTATCCTCTTATTCTTTATGTAATTATCAATTTATTTAGAGGAAAATTATTTCTTTATGGTAAAGAGAGAAGCTTATATGTTTTTTTGCTATGTATGTTTATATCTAGTTTGCTAAGTTTCTCCATTGTTCCAAATATATGGTCTAGTTATTCGCTAAGATTTGCTTTTAAAATATCTATATTAATAATATTGTTATTGCTTGTTTCAAGTAAAAAAGATTTAATATCTGGAAGAAATTTTTTCCTTAAAGGATTATATTATGCTGCTTTTATTCAATTTTTCTGGATATGTATGCAGCAGCTATTTTATAGCGTTAAGGGAATAGACTTGAATTTGATGGTTTTCGGAATAGCTAGTCCTGTTCAAAATGGTGGATTGGCTTTGACAGGGCTTTCTTGGGAGAGAGCCAATGCAATTATTGCCCTTATAATAGGGATGATTTTAACAGATAATCAGTTTATAAAAATACTATTTATAATAGGATCGTTATTGACTGCTTCACGTACGGGAATTGGTATAATAATTGCAATTTTTATATATGATATTTTTATTTCACGGGGACAAATAAAATTTAGAAGGAATATTTCTATAAAGAATTTAGTGATATATATAAGTGTTATTTTGTTAGCAATATTTATATTACAAAGTAGTGTGATAAGGCAGTACTTTAACTATACAGTTATAAGATTCCAACGATTATTTACGGGAGGAGATGACTATTCTGTAAATTCTGTACAAGTTGATGGACATATTTTATATTATCAATGGTTACTGCCAACTTTAAAAAGATTACCTTTTATTCAATTATTATTTGGATGTGGTACAGGTATTTCAGGTTGGGTTTATTCGGTAATGTATAACAGATTTACAACTGGTGGTCCCTGGGGGGTCGAAACAGATTTTGTAGGACTAATTTTAGGAAACGGATTGGTTGGTGCAGTGTTGTATTATTATAATTCGTTGAAAATATTGATCTCACAGCAAAACCAAAAATTGAAGAAAATTATGTTGGCTATATTAGTTGGAACGTTTATGTATAGTTTTTTGGGAAGTTCAATAAGTGTACTTTTAATGATATTCTGTCTTCCTTCAGATGATAAAACTGCAAGTATTTAGAATAGTATTTGATCTTTAATTAAGTTGATGAAAAATAGTATGAGAACAATATTATATTTAATGCACATTGATTGGAATTGGATAAAACAACGACCACAATATATTGCTGAAGGTCTTTCAAAAAAGTATCGAGTTATTGTTATGTATAAACATACATATAATAATGTAGGATACCAGCATAGAAAGTCTAATTTAGTAGAATTAAAAGAAGTGTATACTATTCCTAATAAGTTTAGTAATTTTAAAATAAGTAAAAAGATAAACGATGCTATATTTACATATAATGTAAAAAAAGAAATTGAAGAAAATAATGTATCAATCATTTACGTTACTTCACCTAAATTCTATAAAAATATACCTAAAAGCTTTAAAGGAAAGATTATATATGATTGTATGGATGATCATTTATTATTAGGAAATTCAGATAAAAAAGAAATTTTAAGTAACGAAAAAAAATTACTTGATATTTCTGATAAGGTTATAGTAACTAGTATTCACTTAAAAGAAACTTTAATAAAAAGATATGGGGATGCCAATAAAAACAAGTTCACTTTAATAAGGAATGGATTTAAAGGACCAATATTAAAGATAAATCAAATGAACTGTGTGGGACCAAAAAATCCCACTAAAATAAGAATAGGATATTTTGGCACAGTGAGTGAATGGTTTGATTTTAATTTATTGGAAAAAAGTTTAAGTGACTTTTCTAATATAGAATATAAAATTTGGGGACCAGTAGATCAAGGAATAAGTATACCTGAGGACTTGAAAGAAAAGATAAAATTTTGTGGTACAGTTGAACACGATGAATTATATAGAGTCGTGTCAGATTGCGATGTTTTGATAATGCCATTTAAACTAAATGAAATGATCAAATCGGTTGATCCAGTAAAATTATATGAATATATAAATTTTGATAAAAATATAATTGCAATCAAGTATCCAGAGATAGAAAGATTTGCTTCTTTTGTACATTTTTATTCAAATTATGTTGAATATAAAAACATACTAAACTTCTTTGAAAAAAATAGAGATGTAAGTTATTCATTAAAACAAAGGGCTTCTTTCTTAAGAACTAATAGTTGGGAAAATCGAATCTCTAAGATTGAAACTTTAATAGAAGAATTGTAATAGCTATGTTTAAGATACTGAAAGAAAAAATAAAAACTAAAACAATGGCTAATGGTATGTGGTTGTATTTGTTACAGATATTTAATACAGTGATACCATTAATTACATTGCCTTATGTTACTAGAATACTTGGTACTACTCAATATGGTGTGTTTTCTGCATCTTTTAATATTGTAGGATATTTACAGGTTGTCGTAGAGTATGGCTTTGTTATGTCTGCGACAAGAGAAGTTGCACTACTTCATACTAAGGAAAAAATAAATAAATTATTTTCAACTATTTTATATTCAAGGTCTTTTTTACTAATTTGCTGCGTAATATTTTCAATAATATATTTGTTAATGTGGCATCCCAATAAAGTACAATTTCTTAGCTATTTATTATTAATGATCATGGTTTTGGCAACAGTTATTCAAGAAAACTGGCTATTTCAAGGATTAGAAGATATGAAGTATATAGCGATGGCAAATATAATTGCTAGAACTATAACCATGATTTTAATTTTTGGTTGCGTAAAGGGTATCAATGACTTATTGATTTATAGTTTTTTATATGCGATATCTCCATTAATCAGCAATATTATAGGATTGGGAATTGTAAAGGTAAAATATAATATAAAATTTGTAAAAGTAAAAATTGTAGAGATAATTGATGAATTGAAAAAAGGATGGTATATTTTCACAACACAATTTACAGCTAAGGTTTTTGGTGCAATTGGTATAACATTTCTAACTTTTTATAGTAGTTCATCAACTGTAGGCATATTTTCTGCCATACAAAAAATTCCAAATTTAATGGTTTTGGTTTGGTCACCAATTAGTACTATTTTGTATCCAATGGTTAGTAAAAAAATGAAAATATCTTTTGTAGAAGGTACAAATTTTGTTTTACATATAAGAAGAAAAATTTTATTATTATTTTTGATACCAACAATTTTGTTTTCTATTTTATCGCATCCAATAGTAAAATTAGCTTTTGGTGCCAGTTATGCTGATAAATCATATTGGTTAATTCCGTTATTAATGTGGCTTTTTGTTTCAATAGATAATAATTTTTGGGGAATACAGATTTTATTGGCAAGCGGTCATGATAAAGAGTATAGCCTTTGTTTTATGATAAGTGTTATTGCAACAATTGCGTTTAACTATTCATTTATAAGATTATGGGGTGGTACTGGAGCTGCATGGGCTCCATTTGCCTCGGAAATGCTATTAGATATTCTATTGATATGGATGGTTAAAAAGCAAATTAATATGTATCGTAAAGAAAAAATATAAAGTAAAAAGGTCCTAAAATTTAAATTTTAGGACCTTTTTAATGTATACAATAATTACTAAAAATGTAAGCGTCTAAAAACCAAGTACCTATCTTAACTACAATTTCGTAAGCGTCTAAAAACCAAGTACCTATCTTAACTACAATTTCTGTCATATACTGACTTCATCACTTATTTTGGAGGTTATTAGTTATGACTGAAAAACATGAAATTGTTCCTATTGAACCAGTTCAAGATAGCCAGCTTCTCTTATCTTTGAAAAGAAACGATCTTGAATTCAAGGCTTATACTTCACTGGATCCAATGGTCTTACAAGATATCGTGGATCGGATACTATCATGATCAAATTATCAGATTTAGGTCAGGTTTACATTGTTTGCGGTAAGACTGACATGAGACGCGGGATCGATACTTTAGCTAGTATGGTAAAAGACAAGTTCAATCTTGATCCTTTTTCTGGTCAGGTATTCTTATTTTGTGGCGGTAGCCAAGATAGATTCAAAGCTTTGTATTGGGACGGTCAAGGATACTGGTTACTCTATAAGAGATTCGAGAACGGTAAGATGAATTGGCCCAAAAACCAGGATGAAGTTAGAGAACTTAGCCCCGAGCAAGTTGACTGGTTAATGAAGGGCTTCTCAATTGAACCGAAAATTAGTGAAGCAACTGCACGTAATTTCTATTGATTTTACGTGCAGTTTTTCGTATTCTTATAACTATCGAAAAAACGAGGAGGCTATTTCATCATGTCAGAAACAACATTAGAAAAGATCATCCAAGAACAAGCTACAACTATTCGTAACTTAACCGAAGAAATCTCCCTCCTCAGAGAACAAGTAGCGTACTTAACGCAAAAGAGATACGGCAAGTCATCTGAACAAACGGCTATGTCCGGTTAGACAAGTCTGTTTGAAGAAGAAAATACTGATGAAGACGGAGATCTTCCCAGGAGAAGAATCCCCAGAAGACATTATTACCTATAAGCGCCGCAAGCATAAGGCCAAAAGACAAGATGTTCTGGCAGTTTTCCCGTCTGAAGAAGTTCATCATGAGTTATCAGAGAAAGAGCAATATTGTTCAGATTGTCATGAAAAGCTCAAAGAGATCGGTTCATGGCCTGCGCGTAAGGAACTAGTCTTTATTCCAGCTCAACTTAAGAGATTAGATCACATCCAGCATGCTTATAAGTGTGAACATTGCAGTTTAAATAGTGAAACAGATAAGATCATTAAAGCTCCTGTTCCTAAGGCAGCGCTAGCACATAGTTACGGCTCTTCGTCAATTATTGCTCATACAATTTATCAAAAATATGAGTTGAAGGTGCCGGCTTACAGACAAGAAAACGATTGGCAAAAGCTAGGACTTCCTATCCATCGCCAAGACTTGATTAACTGGCATATGAAGGTCACAGACTATTACTTCAAGCCTGTTTACAGTCTACTTAAAGAAATATTGTTAACTCAAGCGGTCCTTCACGCCGATGAAACGAGTTACCGCGTCCTTGAGAGCGATACTCAGAAGACTTACTACTGGACTTTTTTATCAGGTAAACAAGAGAAGAAACCAATAACTTTTTATCATCATGATCCTCATCGTAGCAGCCAAGTTGCGACTGACTTCCTAGGCAATTATTCAGGATATTTGCACTGCGATATGTGGCAAGCCTACAAACAATTACCTGAAGCAACACTAGTGGGTTGTTGGGCTCATGTTAGAAGAAAGTTCAAAGAAGCAGTGCCCCCCACTACTAAAGGAAAATCCTTATCAAAGCAAGGCGTTCACTACTGCAATCAGATGTTTACTCTAGAGAAATCTTGGGAAAACCTTTCTAATGAAGAACGCCAAGAGAAACTAAAGCCACTATTTGATGAATTCTTTAAATGGTGTAGAACAAATCAGCCTTTGGTTTTACCAGGATCCAAACTTGGAAGAGCTATTGCTTACGCACTTAATCATGAAGATACTTTCAAGAATGTTTTACTTGATGGTAAATTAGTTTTATCCAACAATCTCGCAGAACGAGCAATCAAGACTTTGGTAATTGGCCGAAAGAATTGGTTATTTTCGCAAAGTTTCGAAGGTGCACAATCTTCTGCGATTATTTTGAGTTTGATTGAAACAGCCAAGAGAAACAATCTAGATCCAGAGAAATACATTGAGTATCTGCTGGATAAATTACCAAATGAAGAGAATCTGACAGACCAAGAGCATCTGTCGGCTTATTTGCCATGGACAAAAGAAGTTCAGGAAAAATGTAAAACACGAATAGAACAAAGAAAGGCAGCTTAGCTGATCAATCGATGATCAGAACAAGGCTGCCTTTTCAATATACTTTGTTTTTAGACGCTTACCTAAAAATCTGCTGGTTTAGACATTTCATCTTTGTGGAAGTAGTAATAAATATCATCCATGATTCGATCACTAGCATGTCCATCGCCATATGGATTCTTGGCATTAGCCATTTCTTCATAAGCCTTTTTATCTTCCAAAAGCTTAATCATTTCATCGTGAACCTTATCTACCTCAGTACCCACGAGCTTCAAAGTGCCTGCCTTCACACCTTCAGGACGTTCAGTCGTATCTCTCAACACAAGTACAGGCTTACCAAGACTAGGTGCTTCTTCTTGTACGCCGCCTGAATCAGTCATGATAAAGTAACTGCGTTTAGCCAAGTTATGGAAGTCAACAACATCAAGCGGTTCAATCAAGTGAATGCGCGGATCGCCGCCTAATACTTCGTTAGCTACTTGTTGCACTCTTGGCGACAAGTGTACTGGATAAATAATTTCCACATCAGGATGTGAATCGATTACTTGACGCATCACTTTGAAGACGCGGCGCATTGGTTCACCCTGATTTTCACGTCGGTGCATGGTAACCAAAATCACTTTATTTCCTGGCGTAATGTCATCCATTACTGCGTGATGGTAATCCTTTTGGACAGTTTGTTTCAAAGCATCGATTGCAGTGTTACCAGTTACAAAAATATTATCTGCTTTGTGATTTTCTTTAAGCAAGTTGTTCTTTGACAATTCAGTTGGCGCAAAATACAAGTCAGTTAAATCGTCAGTCATTTGACGGTTCATCTCTTCAGGATATGGCGAATACTTATTCCAAGTTCTCAGCCCTGCTTCCACGTGACCCAAAGTCGTTTGTTGGTAAAATGTCGCAAGAGCCGCCGCAAAGCTTGTTGTCGTATCACCATGAACCAAAACAATGTCCGGCTTTTCTTCTTTAATTACCTTAGACAAATCAATCATTACCTTAGAAGTAATTTCTTCTAAAGTCTGATTCTTATGCATGATATTGAAGTCATAATCAGGCTTAATCTTAAAAATTTCAAGCACTTGATCAAGCATTTCACGGTGCTGTGCACTAACAACGGTCACCTCTTCGAAGCGGTCGTCTTTTTTTAATTTCAAAACAAGTGGTGCCATTTTAATTGCTTCTGGACGCGTGCCAAAAACAGTCATTACTTTGATTTTTTGCATAAAAATATTCCTCCGTGGATTCAACTCTTCTATTATATATAGATGAATAAGTGAATAGCAACAAAACTAAAGTTATTAAAAATGATATACTAACAAATCTTGTACTTGTTGTTATAATTTAATTGTTATTGAAATGTAGCTCCAATAATCTCTGATCGAGGTTGCTGGAGCTATTTTTGTGATATAGATAATTTGGGAAGGAGAAAGATATAGTCAGTACTAATTGGAAATATAGAATTTAAATTCCTCGTAACAGTAATAATCTAGATAAGGAGATAATAAAATGGGAGAAATGAAACAAGATAGCGATGTAAAAAAAGAAAAACTATCGGATAAATTAGAAAAACATGGATTTACCAAAATAGATCAAACTTCTTTGTACACTTTTCTAGCAGTTTGTGCGACTCAATTTTCTTTTTCGATATTTAAATTACATATTTCAATATTTAAATTTTCTGCTTATTATATAAACTTGACAATATTTAGTATTTTAAATATTGCATTGTTTGCTTTAGGAATGATTTCTTTTAAAAGCGAAAAAAAGAAATTAGAACAGATGAGATACTCACCTTTATTAAAAGCTAAAATTCCTAAATGGACTTTTATTACTTCTTATGCCCCCGCTCGTAGCGATGTTTGCTCTATCCTATCTTCATATACAAGCATTAACGCTTATACTAGAGTTCTTATATGTTTTTTCTACATATATATTTATTTTAGTTTACTTGATAAGTGCAATGCTTCCATATAATTACGATAAAAAGTTGAAAGAAGAAATTGGGGATTTTTATAGTACATTTTCTAAGAAAGATATATCTTTAGGTGAAGTTATCAATATGATAAACGACAATATGGCTCTAAATTGTTTTGTTCGTCCTGTTGGTATAAAAGCAAATCAAAAAATTAATTCTCAAACAATTGTTAATAATTTAAAAAATCTAAAAAGTGAAAGTTTAGATTCTTATTTTAAGTTAAAAGCCAAAATGCAAGCAAAAGGTAGTTCGCATTTTTGGAATATATTATCAATATCAGTTGGTTGGGGAAGCATTTTTATAACATTGTACTCTAAGCAATTTTTTAATGACTTAATTAATAGCGTTATTGGTCAAGGAAATTCCATTAATGAAATTAAAAGCTTTTTTGAAATGGCAGTTGCTATGATATTTGTTATTGTAATTGTAGGATTGCTAAAATATATTGCTGTAGAAGCAAATCAAACATTTTATAAAGTAATACTTATGTATTTTGAAGAGGCTGAAAATGATTTAAATCATAGAGTAAAGAATGATGAATGTTGAGCTCTAATGTAATAGATGCTGTAAAGCATATGCATATAAAAAGATGCATGTATCTAAATTGTAATGCCAAAGATGTTATAAAATCCCATGCTCTTCAAAATAATGGAGTTATTTCTCGGCAGCTGTAGACAATCATGTGCTGATGCCATATGTTCAAAGTTCGGCTACATATTTAGAGAAAAATAAACTCTTTAGAAAGAAATTGAAGAGGGTGGGTAAAAATGAAGCTACAACTTTTTATGGTTTCTGTAAAAAGCATGATGACCAAATTTTTGCACCTATTGAAAAAGAACAGTGGGCTATAAATGAGGATAATGAATTTCTATTTGCTTATCGAACGTTATGTTCACATCTAAGAAATAAGGAAGAAACTGTTGTTAGGTTAAAAGCCGAAAATGCTTCGTTCAAAATGTTGGAGGAAGAATCATTGCCTATTCACGATCTTGGTCGTGTAAAGAAAATATGTGATAAATTTTTAACTGGCGAATTAAAGGAAAATCCACTTAGTACTATTGCTTGGCAGTTAGGCAAAATTAATTTTGCTTACGACGCTATGTACCAGCCATCTTATGATTTTAGTGGAGAAACTATTTCAGAAGGTAAAGATAAAATAAACTATCCATTGTTTATAACTGTTTTGCCGTATAAAGATCAAAGTATTGCATTTATTTCATGGTTAGCTAAAGATACATCAAGATTTCATGACCTTATACCTAGATTAAAGAAATTAAGTATGAAAGAGCGTCAAATATATCTAACTAATGTTGCACTTCGCGGAACAGATGATTTAGTTATTAGCCCTAGAGTAGAAAGTAAAATTAGCCAAGATCAGGTTGATTTAATTGAAGGTGGATATTTAGAAGAACTAGCAGCTCAAATTGAGATGGCTAAATACGCAACTGTATTTCAGATGGTAGATAAGCCATCTGCTAATATTATGTTAGAATCAACATCTTTGAATTTATTTGAATTATAGTTAATGGAAGATTGGTAGTAAAAGGCTACTTTTATAATATTAGTTTTCATCGTTTTGATACTTTTTAAGTAAATAAATAATGGTTTCATGTTATGCTTATTGTGTAGATATGGACTAAAGAAAAGTGGAGGTATTACAATGTGTGAAAGAAAATATTTTTTTAGTGAGGTGGAGGAATTAGTTTCTTATTTGGAGTCCAAATTAGATAATGCTACTCCATTAAAAATACAAAAATCTCTTTATTTTTTATGGGCATTTTATGCTGCCACTTATGGAAGTATAGATTATTCACAAGAAAGTGATTTTTCTGAAATTCCAAAATATCCTAAGAGATTATTTCCTGCTACGTTTGAGGCCTGGAAATATGGTCCTGTTTTGAATAAAGTGTATGCTGAGAATAAACATAATTCTATTGATCCTAATTACAAAAAGAATCCTAAAAACAAAATGGAAAAAGATGTATGGGTATTTATTGATGATATGATATCTCAAATAAATCCTGTTAATGATTTTGGATTAGTAGCCAGATCACATCAAGATAAAGCATGGCAAGATGCTTTTAAAAAGGGAGAACTTCATTCTAAAATGAAAGAGGAAGATATAATTAGAGATTATAAAGAGTATGTTAGAGAACAAAATCAGTAAGCCTAAAATTAAACTTATAAATAGAAATGCTCCAGATGTTAATTTAGGATTTAAATTATTTAATAAACATAAAAGAAATGTATTAAATGCACATAGTGCTCAAGTTAATGTTTTATTTCTAAAGACGTTCCTGCACTCATTTAAAGATGAAAAGAATGAATTTTCTAATTTTATATTTAAAGCTGGTATAAAGAATACATCTTTATTTTCTAAGATTATGTCTTTAAAAGATGATCCATCACAAATAGCCAATGAAATTTCGCCAATCGATATATGGCATAAGAGGAATAGTAAAAGAATTCGAGAAATTCTTATTAGATGTACAGATAGAGAAGTTATTCGGAAATTTGATGATAGTATTTTTGAATCTGTAGTTGATAGAGGTAATGATTTTTTTGATTCTAATGGTAAAGGAAGGCTGAGAGTATTCTCTATATATGCTGTCGATACACGAAATTTCTCTAAAATTAAACAATATTTAGTAGTAATTCTATTAGATCCGTATCATTTAGTATGCCCAATCCGTGATACGCGTAAAAAATTATCTAATATTAAAAATCAACACCATATTTATCAACACTATAAAAATCGAAAAGATTCTTTAGAAGATGTTTTTAAGCAAGACTTTGATAATGAAAGTAAAAAAGGGCAAATTTCGTTAATTGATATAGATAGCTTAAAATAATGCATGATTTTTAACATTGTTATTGATTTTAAGTTGTATTTATGATTATATTTAGTGATAAACTTGTTAGAAATTTTTAACTCTTTGTCAAACCTTGTTGATAAAGGATAGAAGGTGAGGATCAAGCAATTAGCAAATTGCTTGATCCTTTTTCTACCTTAAGTCAAGTAATATCAATAATTTAATAGA
>UMJL01016661.1_pt1 | contig 46885 bp, 36 predicted proteins | sample 1966071 | NCBI WGS metagenome assembly UMJL01 (sample SAMEA4836148, study PRJEB28245) | human gut metagenome | biome: gut microbiome; material: fecal sample | place: Denmark | collected 2008
TGATGAAGGAATCTTTAACTTAAGGGCTTTAAGCTTTTCATTGATAAGACCTTGACCAAAGTTGATGTCGATAGTTGTATCTGTTTCTTTCACCGAGTTAAATTCAGGAGTCGGCATGGACTGCGGTGTGTTTGTAAGGAAGATGTTGTAACCTGTTGCTTCTTCTTTGTTTCCACGAACTGATCTTACTGTAGCTTGTCTAGATGTTGCTGAGGTAAAGACGTCTATCTTGCCACCGGTATCTACACCGAAAGTTTGTTGCTTAGCAAGTCCAATTCCGTATGGGTCCCCATTTGGAATTGTTTCATGAATGTTTCTAGGTGCCCCCTTGTCAAGCTCTGCTGATTGTCCAGAAAGCTTAACGTAAGTTGTAATTCCAAGGGAGTTCCAGTCGTAAATTCCACCTTGTCCATTATCTTGCTTAAATTTATTATAGGCTTCAGTCTTGCCTTGAGGTACTACTGTTGCTACATAGGACTGTCTCATACCTTCACGGTCAAAGCCTGGTACCTTCCATGTTAGAATGTTTTTAGTTCCATCCCATGGTTTTACAACCTCATCGCTATCTAGCAATAAGTCATTTTTGGTAAGTGGGTTGTAAGTTGCCCCTTGTAGTACTGTTGGCTTTGTATAATCTGTTACTGCTGTTCTATAAAGTAGGGCAATTTCTAAGTTTTTCTTCTTAGCCTTATCTACTGTATCCACATATTTGCCATATTGACCCTGAGCTTTATCAATGTTCATATATCTTGGTTGAACTTTTACATCAAAGTAAGGTCTATAGTTTGCATATAGGTGGATGTCCTTTCCTTCCTTCATCAAGGCTTCAAAGCCCTTAGATACGGCAAAGTTGTAACCATTTGGAACATAGGCATCTTTAAAATTACCTAGGTAGGTAGTTGACTCTGTTCTCTTCGGAAGGCTCTTACCGTCCTTCGTTTCACCTTTTTGAATTTCTCCTATACGTTCGTTGTTGTTACCTGCTGCGAAGTCAGATTTTTTATCATTTTTATGACGATCTAGAGTCCAGCCAACGAAGGTAGAGTTTTCCATAATAAAGCTTTCTAATCTTTTGTCGTATTCTTCTCCTAGTGCCTGAGACCTATATTTATAAGGTGCTAGTGGAAGTTCTTTGATTACATTTTTGTTCTTTAGATTATCTTTTGTAGCCGACGTCATGGCATCGATAATCTTGTTTGTATGGGTAACGTCATCCGGTGTGAAAGGAATACGAACCACTGTTTCTTTATCTAATGTAGTGTTGTTAGAGTGTAGAACTAAGCTCGGCGTACCCCAAACGGCATAGACTGTTCTGTTTTTGTCAACCGGTGAGTATTCGTTGAAGATGTAGTTTTGTTTATCTCCATCAACATCTTTCCATTGCTTAATGTCAGTTAAAACCTTCTTATCCTTTTCTAGTTCATAGAATTGGTCTATAGCATCTTTTGTAGGTGTGTCTACAAGTTCCTTAGTTGTCCAACCTATAACTGTCTTACCGTCTGTTCTTTTTGAACCGTCTGCTTTATTGCCAAGAGCTGCATCGAATTCTGCATCTGGGTATAGACGCTTGATAAATTCTTGAATTGCTCTTTCTTTTATAGCTGGATCCGAACTGTTTACACCGTAGGCATAGCCATCGTGGTTAAGGAAGTTTGGATAAGTTACATCTTTTTCCGTACCAAAAGCATCCGTTTCTGTTAGAGATTTTCTCTTAACTGAAATTGTAGGATGGTCTTTGTCTACACGGATATTGTTTTCGCCTTCTTTTGCCTTAAATCCATTACCCTTGTAATTTGGATTTGGCTTACCAGTTGTTTGAAGTCTTTCAACTGCTTCAAGTCCTTTTTCGTTTAGTTTTTCAGGCTCGATAGAGTACTCTGTATTTAGTGGTACTATCTTATCCATGGCTACATTTTGTTTTGGATATAGCATGAACTTAACTTTCGCTTGAACTTGTTCGTAAACCGGTGCAGACTTTAAAGAGGTATGTCTAAAGGAGTTGAACATAACCGGTTGGTCCTTGATAAGGTCCATGTCTTCAACTTTCGTTTCTTGAGTGGCATCCTTAAATTCATCGCCACCAAAGTAAAGCTTTTTAATGGTAAATCTTAAACCTTCGAACACCTTGTCTACAACATTGTTCTTAGTATCAAGGCCTTTAACTGTTCTCTTTTCCTTTATATTGTCAGGATCTACAGCTTCAGGTTTTTCCCCGTCTTTAAGTCTACCGTCTATTCTTTCGTAGCCAGTGATGTTTCCTTCTTTATCTGATTCAGAGTCTACCCAGTTTTCACCGAAGTGTTCGCTGGTAGTTCCACCTTCTTTTGTTTTGTAAAGTGATGCTAGCACACCACCTTCAGTTCTCATAATACCTGTAAAGTCTTTTGAGTCTGTGAAGATTTCATCAACGATAGGTGTGTATTGCTCTCTGATTGCTGAACCACCGATTGTGGAAACAGTGTTCTTTATATATAGAGGATTGTAGAAGATGTCTGACCCGTCTTTCTTCTTTGCCTTATTAAGGGTTATCTTCTTACCATCCATTAATGACTTGGCATTAGTCAGTTGGCTCTTGGTAACTCCACGTTGGTCACCTGTTACTAAGTCAAAGTGAATTTTATCTGCTTTAGTTGAGTAGTCTTTTGGAAGGTAGACAGTAATTGGCGTGCCTTTAGGGATTGTTCCACCAATGGTCATTGTGTGCGGTGCTAAATGTATTTCTTTACCATAAGGCGAAATTGCATATGCGTTAGTACCGTCATTAAACCAAGCCATTCCTTCACGCTTCCATGACTTCCAAGTTCCGTCCGCTCCACCGATGTTTAAAATAAAATCGGCAGCTTTGCTTTTACCCGTTGTGCTGGTAGTGAGGCTTTCATATGGTTCCGGAAGCAATCTATAGAAGACATTTTTTCCCGGTGGATATACTATATCTTCTTGTAAAACGCCTGTATACTTGCGCATACCTTCGTTGTTGGATGTGATATAGCGAGTATCGAACATAAAGTTCTTGGAGAACTCTTTCTTCTCGATCATAGTCGCGTTAATACGACTAGGGTCGATATTGTATTCGAATACGCCCAAACATCCATCATTTTGTTGGCCGGCAAAGTAAATGTTTGAGGCATCGGTGCTTTTCGTATAGATATAGTTTGGATCCGTTGAATACGGGTTTTCCTTATCTACAAATTCCTTTGAACCAAATTGGATAAAGACGGATTTGTCATCTCGTGTATAGATTGGGTTGTTATTTCCGTCTAGCTCAATTTTTCCGTCTGCTGTCTTTTTAACGCCATTTAGGTCCTTTGCAAAGATGTCAATTGGTTCACCATATTTCTTTTCGTTTGGATAGAAAAGTTGGTAGGTACCAATCTTTGTCTCCGGATCTGATAAATCAAGGTAGCGTACAAAGTCTGGGTCAAGGGTTTGACGTAAACCGATATCTTCACCAAAGGCCTTGTAGTCTCCTCTTGTAGTAGCTGTCTTGGCAATTGAGTAAATAATTCTTACTTTTTTATTGTCTCTGTCCAATTGCAGTGAAGAGTCAGCCGTATGGAAGATGTCGTCGTAATCAGAGGATTGTAACATAGATATTGTAGTTGACTCTACAAGGTCGCCGGGACGCTTGGAAAGGTCACCTACAACAGCTGTCTTGGTATGGGTGTTGTAACCAAAGGATGTGTACTGTTTGTCTGCACCCCTAGCTGATGTAGAGAACATCTTCAAGTTACTGTTGTTACCATTATATAGTCTAAGTTGTACTACTTGTGATTTGCCTGCAAAGTCCTTTTCCCAGTTGACGTCTTTCTTTAAAACGACGTTTACTTCTCTGTGACCGTATTGGGCACCGAAGTTTCTATATGGGAATTGATAGGTGTAGGCAGTTTGCTCTCTTATAGTAGTGGTTTCAAACCTATCGAAGTTGTCGATTCGATATGCTTCGGTTTGCTTCCATAGAATAAACGACGCATCTGTATCGATAGCATTGTAAAGTTCTTTTGGGAAGCGCATGACATATTTATCCCACACACCGGAGTTAGCCATGGTTCTGTGTCCGATGTCGAACTTAAGTACGATACGTCCTTGGTCATCTAAATACTTACCTAAGTAGGTAAAACCAAAAGTGTTTAGCGGGTCTGAACCGTTGTGGGCGTTGATGATGTTCACGCCTGACGGTAGTGACCAGTAGGATGAACCGTCATCTCGTCCTTCTCCGGTACTTTTATCCCAGTCTACTGGGGGTTTGCCTTCTGCGTCAACTGCTCTAGATGAAGTTTTCTGATTTATAGAACCAGTCTCTGGGTCTTCCGCAAAAGCATTTATAGGCACAAGGCCTATCATCATTACGATTGCTAGTAGTAAAGACAAAACTCTTTTTAAACTACTATCACTGAATTTCTTCATAATATCTCCTTTCTTTATTTTATCTGTCCATTTTTCATGGTTGGACTTCCATTTTAGTTAAAGGTGTTCTTTAACTAAGACAGTTGAATTACTGCCTTGTAATGTGCTAAAGTGATAGCGTGTATCTATCTTCAGTACACTACTTTAATCGGTGGTTGTTTTAATTACTTATAAAAAAATATTGGTGCAAGTTAGCCACCTTCTTAACCTTGCATAATAAGAAAGATAGTTTTCAAATACAAAAATTTAAATTTGGACTTACAGACCCAAACCGGAAAACAAATCTATAAGTTTTAATTTTAAATTAAAAATGTATTATTTATATGGAAAACATATCTTCGCATCTAACTATATTATATCATATTGTTAGTTTATTTCAATTACAAAATTGCAATATAATTTGTACAATTTTTGTCCTTCCCATAGCAAAAGTCCTCCTATGATAATAATTTTACCATAGAAGGACTTATAATTTTACAGACTTTTTGCATAGACTCAAAAAAGGCTGTGAGCATTTAAACTCACAGCCTTTTTTCTTGCCACCTAAAGACCCTCTAAATCAGTTTTTCTAAAATCCCTAATCAAGTGAGCCTTTGACTTCTCTTTTTTAGTATTAAGCATAGCTATAAGCGGAGTTCTGTATTAGATGATCATCTTTCTAGACCTATTGTCACCAATAGGTTCAAGCGGCCTACCTACCGGGAGATGCGAGCAACATCTCTTGTTCCTAACTTGGCCTTGCACCAGGTGGGGTTTACATAGCCATATAGTCACCTATATGCTGGTGAGCTCTTACCTCGCCTTTCCATCCTTACCCAATGGGCGGTTTATTTCTGTTGCACTATCCTTAAGATCGCTCTCACTAGGCGTTACCTAGCACCCTGCTCTATGGAGCTCCGACTTTCCTCACGTATTTCTACCTGCGATCATCTGCTATACTTAACTAATATAGTTTAACACATATATGTACAAAAATAAAGATTTTTTTAGTATACTAGCACCTTATCATCTAATTTGTATAGATTGTACCTCTCTATAAGTCTTATCAACTTATCTGCATATATCTTATTACCGTTCTTGTCCTCTGTAGTAGCATAGCCTGCATCTTCAAGGGCCTGGGCCTGTGACTTATAATCCTTTTTATCAAATATACCTGCCCTTTCGTACCTCTTGTTCTTGACCAAAAAATCCGTATGGTCTTCTATAGAATGTTTCCATGACCTGTACTTTCTGAACTTGGCATTGACCTTAGAATTATAATATTCTCCCGTGGAAAAGGTCACACTACTTCCCCACCAAGAAGAATCCGCCTTGATGCCAAATAGGTTGTTGGCATCCTGTGTGAGTTTTGACCTACCCCAATTCGATTCAAGTATTGCTTGAGCTACAGTGATGGATGGTAGGATGCCTGATTTTCTATACTCAACTATGGCTATATCATCTACCTTGTCTATAAAGTCTTGACCGGACATTGTATACCCACTTTGGCTTGATTGGTATTCAACAAATTCAAAAACAGACTTGGCTGTGTATAATGTCGATATCAATACTAGCAAGATAATAATTTTCCAAAACCACTTTCTTTTTGATTTAGTAGTTTTTTTCTTTTTATTTGTATAATTCTTAGTATTCTTCTTTGCCTGTTTCTTTGTTGTTTGCTTATTTGCTGTTTGTTTTTTTGTTGTTTGCTTATTTGCTGTTTGTTTTTTTGTTGTTTGCTTATTTGCTGTTTGCTTATTTGTTGTTCGTTTATTTGTTGTTCCCTTTTTATTCCTTGTTCTAGTATTAGACTTACCTAGTTTAACCATCACACACCTCCTATCCTTTAGAATCTATTATTCAAATTACTAAAAATATACCACCCATAAATAACATTCTCAATAATGCATCCTAGGGTGGTTTTATTTTTATTATTATCTCATACTATTCTTTAGTTACTCTTTATTTCAATCCATGCCTTGTCATATAGCTTGATATTTTTTTCAAGGTCTAAAAAGGCTTCGCATTTTTCCAACAATTTCTTATCTGGATAAAGAGTAGGGTCATTTCTCATCTCTTCAGGCAGTTTTTTCCTAGCTTCTGTTATAGGAGTAGAATATGCTATATATTCAGTGTTTCTGGCTGCTACATCAGGGTCACATAAGAAATTTATAAAGGCCTCTGCCCATTCTTCATTATCAGCAGTCTTGGGTATACATATTCCATCTGTCCATATATTAGATCCTTCTTTAGGTAGGGCATATTCTAGGTCAGGATTTTCTTCCTTCATCATTCCTACATCTCCTGAGTAGAATATACCTAGGGCAGCTTCTCCAGCAACCATCCTGTCCTTGCCATCATCATTTACATATGCAAGTAGCTTTGGTTTTTGTTTTATAAGCTCTCTTTTTGCATCCCTCAGCTCCATCCTATTTACGGAGTTCATGGAAAATCCAAGTCTTTTTAAAGACACACCGATTGTATCCCTTACTGAATCGAACATCAGTATATTTCTCCTGTATTTGTCATTCCATAATATGTCCCATGAATCTACAGGATCTTTGACCATAGACTTGTTGTATACTATGCCTAGAGTTCCCCACATATAAGGCACTGAGTACTCATTTGTAGGATCGTACTTGACATTTCTAAATTCCTTGTCTATGTACTTGTAGTTAGGTATATTATTGAAGTTTATCTTCTTTAGTAGGCCTTCTCTACTCATCTTCTGGATCATATAGTCTGAAGGAAATACTAGGTCATATTTTGTGCTTCCACTCTTTACTTTCTGGTACATCATCTCATTAGTGTCATATGTTGAATACTGGACCTTGATACCTGTCTGTTCTTCAAACTCATCAATCAAGGATTCGTCAATATAGTCTCCTACATTATAAACATTTAATACCTTGCTAGAATCCTTGCCAGCCCCACATCCGGTCATGTTAATTCCCATAATCAAAGAAAGGGATAGGATAGAAATGCTCTTTATTATCTTTTTAATATTCATATTTACTACCTCCTACTTGCCCCTGTTGATTATATTGTTCTTGATAACTGAGTCCTTCTTGTTTGAAAGTATCAAAAGTATCATAACTGTACCAAACATCAGTGTAGATAGGGCGTTTATTTCTGGCTTTATACCACGTCTTGCCATACCGTATATCTCTATAGAAAGGTTGCTTACACCGTTGCCTGTATTGAAGAATGATATTATAAAGTCATCTATTGACATTGTAAATGCCATTAGAAATCCTGATATCACTCCTGGTCTTATCTGTGGTATGATTATCTTTCTGATAGCATACCAAGGTGTAGCGCCCAAGTCCATGGCAGCATTTTGAGTGTTCTCTGGCAGCTGTCTTAACTTAGGTAGGACAGACATTATAACATATGGTGTACAGAACATTATGTGAGATATTAACATAGTCTTGTAACCAAAGTTCATATTTAAAAATGTAAACAGGGACATGATGGCCACACCTGTTACTATTTCTGTATTTAAAACAGGTAGGTAGTTGATATTTAGTATAGACTTTTTCATCTTCCCCCTCATCTTGTATATACCTATAGATGAGATTGTACCAAATATTGTAGATATAACAGATGCAAGTATTGCTATTGTAACTGTATAGTATAAGGCACTAAGTATTGATTCATTTTTGAATAATGCCGCATACCACTTAAGTGTAAATCCATTTAAGTGACCCATAGACTTTGAGTCATTGAAGGAGAATATCATAAGAGCTGCTATAGGTGCATATAAGAATATAAATACAAGCACCAAGTATGCATTTTGCATAAATTCCCTACTCTTACTATTTAATCTCGGTAGTTTATTAGTCTTGTTAAATATAGTAATCTCCTCCTTCCGATCCGTCCTTGTCTACCTTGTTCATGATAGCCATAGACACTAGTATTATTATCATCATAACAATAGAAAGCGATGAACCAAAGTTCCAATCACCAACTGTTGTAAACTGCTGTTCTATCAAGTCACCTACTAGCATAGTCTTACCACCACCTAGTAGTCTAGATATTGCAAATGTTGTAACACAAGGCATAAATACCATAGTTATGCCACTCATAACGCCCGGTATACTAAGTGGGAAAACAACCTTTTTAAATACCGTAAATCCACTCGCTCCTAGGTCCTTGGCTGCGTTTATAAGGTCCTTATCCATCTTCTGTAGTGATGTATATATAGGAAGGACCATAAATGGCAAGAAATTGTATACCATGCCCAACAAAACTGCAGAACTAGTATATAGTATTGAGTTTGGATGCACACCAAAGAATGCCAAAACACTATTCAATAGACCATTCTTACCCAATATAGCTATCCATGCATAAGTCCTAAGAAGGAAGTTCATCCACATAGGAAGTATAAATAATATAATTAGGTTGGCGCTCTTTGAAGGGCTCATCCTAGATATTATATAGGCAACAGGATAGCCTATTATAATACAGGCAATTGTAGCTAGGCCTGATATTACAAAGGACCTAACAAATACCTTGAAAAACAATGGGTCAAATACGTCCCTGTAGTTAGCCAATGTGAATAGTACACCACCATCATCTGTCTTTCTAGTAAAAGAATAGTAGACTACCAGTATAAGTGGTATTACTATAAATATTGTAGCCCACACTGCATAGGGATATGCTAGCCTAGACTCCTTTATCTCAAATTCTGTGTTTGTCTTGTTATCGGCCTTCATTTCTACACCTCGCTTTTGTGCATGATATGTATATCCTCAGGATTAATTATCATACCTAACCTAGAACCTATTGGTGCAGTCTTAGTGTTCTGTAAGAGCCACATCCTGCTGTTTTCTTCTACCTCTAGTTCATAATGAACCCCCTTAAATGTAGATGAACGAACTATACCAGATATCATACCCTCGTCTTCCTTGACCATTATTATATCTTCAGGTCTTACTACAACGTCTACTGCCTGACCCTTTTCAAAGCCCTTGTCAACACAGACAAACCTAGTGTCTGAGAACTCAACGTCGAAGTCATCATGCATAATTCCGTCGATTATGTTTGATTCACCTATAAAGTTGGCTACAAAGGCATTTTCTGGTTCATTGTATATATCAACTGGAGTACCTATCTGCTGGATTACACCCTTGTGGATTACAACCACTGTATCACTCATACTTAGGGCCTCTTCCTGGTCATGTGTTACGAAAATAAATGTTATACCAAGCTTTTTCTGGATCTTCTTAAGCTCGCTCTGCATTTCCTGTCTTAGCTTTAGGTCAAGGGCTGCAAGAGGCTCGTCCAAAAGAAGTACCTTAGGTTCGTTTACAAGGGCACGGGCAATAGCAACTCTCTGCTGCTGGCCACCTGAAAGTGAGTCTATAGACCTGTTCTCAAAGCCAGCTAGGGATACCATGCTAAGCATCTCCTTTACCTTGTCATCTATTGCCTCCTTGTCCATCTTCTTGATCTTAAGACCGAATGCCACATTCTCATATACATTCATATGTGGAAACAAGGCATACTTCTGGAATACTGTATTGATATTTCTCTGGTATGGAGGGGCATTATTCACCCTATAACCACCAAAATATACATCACCTTCATCAGCAAATTCAAAACCACCTATTATCTTTAGTAGTGTAGTCTTGCCACATCCACTTGGTCCAAGTAGTGTCAAAAATTCATTTTCATTTATCGTTAGGTTAAAGTCGTCTAAAACCGTATTGTCATCGTAAGTCTTTGATATATTTTTTAGTTCTATTAGTTTATTATTCAATATATACACCCCTTATCTATTTAAAATGATGGAGGACTGCTGACCCATACCATTGCTACTGGTGTCTTGCCCTCGTTTGTAATATAGTGATTAGCCCTTGCCTTATAGTAAAAGCTTTCACCCTTTTTAACCTTGTATTTTTTGTCTCCCATATATAGGGTTAGTGTACCCTTAATGACATATCCAAACTCCTCACCTTCGTGGGGTTTTTCTTCCTTGTACCTTCCTCCTGGCATTATCTCAACCATTACAGGCTCCATGTCATTCTTCTGTGAATTTGGGACCAACCACCTAAATGTGTAGCCTAGGTCTTCATCTTCAACCTCAAACATATCATCCTGCTTGAATGTTATTTTTTCATTTAAGTCTTCTGAGAAAAACTCCTTTAAATTAGTTCCAAGTATGTCCAATATATCTATAAGAGTTGCTATGGACGGAGATGTCAGGTTATTTTCTACCTGAGATATAAATCCCTTTGACAGCTCACACCTATTAGCCAACTCCTCCTGGGTCAGTTGTTTCCCAGTCCTAAGTCTTTTGATTTTTTCACCAATATCCATATTAATCGCCCTTAGAGCCCCTCCTATCCTAGCATAATATAAGTTAATTCCTATCATAAGCCATGTCATGTCATCCTTGTTAGACAAGACTTTGTATCTATTTTTCAAAGTAGAGTTTTCATCTACTAAACTTTTAGTTTAATAATACATTGGTTACTTTTTACTAAACTATTAGTTTATTTTTATTAAACAATATCTATTATAAAGGTTGGGTTAAGATTTTGCAAGACTGAATTTCGTAATTTCTACCTTGGTATTAACCTTTATTTTTAAGGTGTTCATCGTATACTATCTTTCTTTATATACTAGATTTCTTTATATGCTAGCTTTCTTTATATACTAGATTTCTTTATATGCTAGCTTTCTTTATATGCTAGCTTTCTTTTACTTTATCTAGCATAAACTTATAAAAAAAGACTGGAAAAAATCCAGTCTTTTTTATATCTATGTTTTATAAAATTAATATCCTAATAGGTCTTTTGTTATAGCATTAGTTCCACCTATAATATAGTTCAATTTGCCATTTATAGTATTCTTTACCTGATGACTCATAGCATTCTTATCAACTAATAGAAGAGTTTTTCCACCATCATTCAATAAGTTAACTGAGCTTAGTGCATCGGCAAATACCCTTCCATTGGCAAGTATATTAACATCATATTTTACAATTTCAGCTACAATAGCTGATGTCTGTTCCCTGTTTTTACCAAAAGTTCTGTATAAATTCTTTCCAGGCATTTTAGACTTGATATTCGCTTCAATAGCTGGACTTACAGAATGGGCTCCACCCACTATATATGCGTCATGGTAGGCAAGAACCTTAGGCACCTTGTCTTCCTTGTCAACTAATAGTATAGGAGCCTTCAATTTTTTAGCAAGAGGTGTAGCTGAAAGTGCGTCTGCAAAATCTCTACCATCCGCAAAAATTATATGTTTTGAAGGTCCAAATTCATTTAAAAGCATCTTGGAAGTTAGGTACCTATTAGCTCCTGCTATCCTTCTAACATTCAACCTTGCAAGCTGGTTTTTAACAAGCTCAGGAACAGAATTTGTACCACCTACTATTATAGCTTCCTTGGCTCCAAGGTCTTTTATAAGTTTGACAGCTTCTGGCTTTAGGCCTGTCTTTGTTGAAAATACGATCGGAGCATTTTTCTTCATAGCTAATGGTCCTGCTGAAAGTGGATCTGCAAAGTTTTCTCCTGAAGCTATTATAACTGTTTTTGTAAGACCCATTTTAAAGCTGTTTTTAATGGACTCTAGGTTTGTTTCATACCTATTTGTACCGCTTATTCTCTTTGAATTTGGATCAACTACTGCACTAGTAGAGTCTGAAACTATAACAGGTATAACGAAGTCTCTTGATAGGCCCTGATATGTAACCCTTATCTTAGCTTCTTTATTACCCTCTGTTGAAGTATCAGCTATAGATATATTCTCAATATTAGCATCTTTAGGAAGTCCCACTATTGCATCTTTTGCATTTACCTTTTCTCCAACCTTTGCCTTTATTGAGTTCACGCTAACAAACTCAGTGTTGACTAAATATGTCTTTGTTTCTATTTTTCCTGTATTATCATATTTAAACCTGTAAGAAATACAAGTGACTAGGTGGTCTCCAGGCTTTAAGTCTACATCCTTAAGAGGAATCGTATATGAGCCATCTTCATTACTTATCTTGAACCTACTGTCAGTCACTAATTTATCTGAAGTCAAGACTGCTTTTGATTCAGCATATTCTTTATCAGTAATACGATATACAGCGAGGTCTACGGCCTTATTTAGCCTACCACTAGTAACTGTATCTGTCCCGCTGATTATATTTTGTATAGAAACATCTTTCTTAAAATCTTGCTTCAATTTAGCCTCAATATCATTGAACTTTTCTATTGCTATCGGCTTTGTATAATCAGGTTCTTGGTCTTTATTCACAGCACCTGTTGATTCAACGAGTTTTATAGCTGATGGGTTTAACTCAGGCTCTATCTCCAAGGTAACATCATCTGCAAAAACACTTGAATAACCTAGACCACTTAAAAACATTGTAGCTGATAATACTATACTAATATTTTTTTTCATAGTATCCCTCCCCTATATTAATATCTTATTATTATACCACATATTGCAAGTTGTTTCAAAAAAAGATAATTTGAGTTAATTGTTTGAATAATACAATTAAATATAAAGTTAGTATAAAATATTAAATTTTCCTATACATTTTCACCACCTTGTTGTATGATAGTCTTGGTAAGAATTTTATTTATTATGAAGATAAGTTTTGAAACACAGATTAGAAGATAAAGATTACAAATGGAGGTAAGTTTTGAAAAACAGATTAGAAGATAAAGATTACAAAATGCAAACCTTAAAACTTGCCCTATTCTTAGGAGAGCTCTTGATTAAAAACGGTGCTGAAACCTACAGGGTTGAGGACAGTGTCCTAAGAATATGCAAATCTAGAGGATACAACCATATAAATTGCTTTACTACTCCGACCGTAATAATAGTTTCAGACGACAAATTTGACGGTCTATGTTTTATGAAGACAATTGTAACGAGGTCAATAAACCTAAATAAACTTTCTATTTTAAACAATTTTTCAAGAGAGTTTGTCAATAAGGTAGATCCCGATATGGAAGAAGAAATAAAAGAACTCCGTAGAATAGACCAGCTAAAGGCATACCCTACTTCAATGTATTTTTTAGGGACAGGTCTAGGCTCTGCAGGCTTTGCAGCTACACTAGGCGGTAATCAAATAAATACATTTATTTTAACAGCTATAACTTCAGTAATAGCAACTTATGTATATGACAAAACTCTTAAATACAGTTCTATTGTCATGTTCTCAACTATGCTATCTACTATAATAATAACTGTAATGGGTGTTTTGTTCTACCACTTAGGTTTTATAGACCAACCAACAGCTCTAATAGTTGGTTCTATAATGCCTTTACTTCCAGGTGTTGCCTTTATCAAGTCTATGAGAGATTTAATATCTGGTAATTTAATGTCTGGTACCGCTCGTATATTTGAGGTTCTTATGATAATAACGGCTATAGCTTCAGGTGTTGCCTTAGTTCTTGGAATAGGAGGTGTGTAAAATGATGGATATACCAATTTGGGAGCATTTTCTATTTGCGGCTATGGCAACTTGTGGTTTTTCAATATTTTTTAATGCACCTAAGAAACTGCTCCTACCATCATCAGTTGTAGGTGGAGTTGGATGGATAATATACCTTGTGATGTCGGTTCATTTCGATAATCCACTAGTATATGCATTTACAGCAGCTATATTTATAGCAGTATCATCAGAGATTTTTGCTAGATTACTAAAGCAACCTGCTATTGTAATCATTATTCCTGGTATACTACCATTGGTTCCTGGTATCAGTCTATACAATACGGTATTGTACACAATCCAGAAAAAGTACGAGTTAGCTGCAAGTACTGGAACTAGAGCTATAATCATCAGTATAGGAATATCACTGGGCATACTTGTAGTCGCATCCCTGTCTAGAATGTTCAATATATACAAGCTAAAGAAGGCCTTCTCTAGCAACGATTCTAACAAGTATATCAGTTGGGTAAACATGGGTAAAATAAGAACCAACAACACCTATGTACTCAACAAGGCTGAGATGAACGACCAGCTCAACAGTATGAATCTCGAGGATATTGAAGAAGATAAATGCAAGTCCAAGCCAGAAAATAGCTTTGTAGAAGAAGAAATCATTTGTGATGAATCTGAAAAAACAAGTGATATTAAAAATAAGCAAGATTCAGACTCATAAATCTTATAAAATAAAAAATGCTAAATTCAACAGTATAAAAGGTTGAAATTTAGCATTTTTGCTTTTGGGTAAAAAATCACTTATGGATTAACACTTTTTTAATTACTATTTTTAGTTGCTTTTTTCTTACCCTTTTAAAATATTATATATTTTAGTATCTATCTATATACTTTTTAAGGTCCTTTGCAAAGTAGGTAATTATTATGTCAGCTCCAGCTCTTTTTATAGACTGGACACTCTCATATATTGCATCTTCATTTAATAATCCCTGACTCACAGCAAATTTAACCATTGAATACTCACCACTTACATTATATGCAACAACTGGAACACCAAATCTTTCTTTTGCCCCCTTTATTACATCCAAATAAGCAAGGGCTGGTTTTACCATTATCATATCTGCGCCTTCTTCTATATCTAGCTCGCATTCAAGCATCGCTTCCCTATAGTTAGCTGGGTCCATCTGGTACTGTTTTCTGTCTCCAAATGATGGTGCAGAATCTGCCGCATCCCTAAAAGGTCCATAAAAACTTGATGCATACTTAGCGCTATAGGCCATTATTGGAATATTGACAAAGCCATTTTCATCTAGTATTTCCCTAATCGCTGCTACCCTTCCATCCATCATATCAGATGGAGCTACCATATCAGCACCTGCTTGTGCATGACTTAGGGCAACTTTCTGAAGATACTTTAGAGTAGCATCATTATTTACATATCCATCCTTGTCAAGAATACCACAGTGACCATGGTCAGTGTACTCACACATGCATACGTCAGTTATTACTGTCAATCGATCTGTTATTTCCTTTACTCTTCTAACTGCTCTTTGTACTATACCATCCTCTACAAAAGCTTCTGTAGCACATGAATCCTTCTTATCAGTAACACCAAAAATCATAATGTTCTGTATATCGTGATTCAATATATCCTGTATCTCTTCATCTAGTCTGTCTATTGATACATGGTAAACATCTGGCATACTAGGTATTTCTCTCCTTATATCCTGACCTTCAATCACAAATATTGGATAGACCAACTCCTTCATGCTAAGTCTAGTTTCTCTTACTAAATCTCTTATAATCCCTGTTTTTCTTAATCTTCTTGTTCTTTTCATAATCACACTTCTTTCCTTTTATATTATACCTATAACATTATAACACTTTAAAATAACATACACAAGTTGTCATTTTTTTAATTTAATTAAATAGAGTGTCTCAATAATGAAGATTTTTAAGACGAAAAAAACGAGAGCTAAGCCCTCGTTTAAATCAAGTAGTTAAATTATCTGCTAATTACCTAATTACTATTATTATTTTTTTATTATACTAATTATTATATCTTTTTTACTAAATTCTATACTATATTTTTTACTAGTTTTATAATATTTTTATAGTATTTATACTACCATCATGAATACAAGGTGGGCAAATATACCTGCTGCTAATCCACCAATAGTATGTGATATTATTGCCTTACCTGCTAGTTCTCTAGTCCCTAAGGCGTCCATCATACCTATATGAGTACTTAGGTATCCTGACCAACACATACCCATAGCTGTAAATACTGCTATGTCATTTGGAGTTATTGCACCACTCTTTATAAACTCTGGTACAAGTGAAATGGCTGCTCCAACTGCACCCAATGCTGTTATTGGGAATGCTATTGCTTCTGGAGACTTAAATCCAAATAATGGCTCAATTATAAAACTTATCTTCTGTCCTAGGTAAGGAAGAAACTTTACACCCTCATATGCAGCACCTGTATATCCATTCTTTCCAGGACCAAATGTTAGCATCATAACGAATGTACAAACTATTAGGACACCTGGTATGATAGCCATACCCATGTCAACACCATTCTTTCCACCCTCTAATAAGGCATCAAGAATTCTCTGGAACATACTTCCATCTCTGACATATCTAGACTCTACATGATTTTCCATATCTTCAGATGACATAGATTCATCAAATGGATCGAAGGCCTTGTCCGCATAGAACTTTTTGGTCTGCATCAACATTAGTCTAACACTTATTACAGAACCAACGATAGCACCAAGATTACCAATCAATGCTGGAGCTATAAACTGGTCTCCCTGTGCAATCATAAATGTTGTTACTATTAGACCCATTCCGAAAGATGTACCAAGGTTACACAATGCTGGAACTTGATATTTCTTAAAATATTGAGTGAAACTCTGGTCTTTCGCAAAAGGTATAATAGCTGGATTATCTGATAGATATGTTGCTACTACTCCTGTTATACTTGCACCTGGAAGTCCCCATATAGGCTTCATCAAAGGAGCAAATATCTTATTGATCAGTGATATCGCACCGAACTCTGACAGTAAGCCACTTATAGCTCCTGCTATAACGGCCATAGCCATAATAAAGAATACGGTCTGTAATAATAAATCATGAGCTGTTGCCATCATTGTCTTAAACATAAGCCCTACGCCCATAACGTGACCAATCCAAGCAAAACCACCAATGAATATTGCTAGGAAAACAAACGTCTCTAAACTTATAGCTTTAACTTTTTTCCGTCCGTTCATAATCAATACCTTCCTTTCATATTAGGTTATTTTATTAACTTGTCATATTACTACTTGTTCATATTATAACCTAGATTAATAAAAAATGCAACATATTATTTAAAAAACATTAATATATACTTAAATTTTAAAGTATATCTTTATATTTTGCAAGATATTATTCATTTTTCAGACGTATACTTGTTATAAATTATAGACAAGAAAATCTTTTTTAATCACCTCAAATATATATATTATCAAATTTTCAAAAAACATTAATCATGATTACTTTAGTTTTTAAAGCAATATTCGATTTTATTCCATATTCTTATAAATAAAATCAATATATATATCTTGCAATTATAAGGCATGAAATTTCATATTAATTATATTTTCTAACTCTTCTTTAATATGTATTCTTTGGCAAAATCATAAAAAATCTACCATATAAAACAAAATAAGATACCATATAAAACAAAATAAGGCTCCATATAAAAAAGAAAAAGACCTGTATTGAATACAAGTCTTAACCTATTTTTTCTTCTTTTTATTTTGGGATGACAATAAGGCTTCCTGTCTGCAGTACTCCTGCCAAAGATCTTTTCTTCTTTTCTTAGTTATCTTTTTAGACTCCTCTAGTCTCCACTCATCAACTTTTTTATGGTCACCTGATATAACTATAGGCGGAACTTCTAGGCCCATAAATTCTCTAGGTCTAGTATATTGTGGATATTCCAATAAATTATGTTCAAATGTCTCATCTTCAAAGGACTCCTGTTTGTTAAGAACACCTGGTATCAATCTTGCAATAGAATCTATCATCACTAGGGCAGGTAGTTCTCCACCTGTAAGCACATAATCTCCTATAGACACTTCATCTGTCACAATAAGGTCTATTATTCTTTGGTCTACTCCCTCGTAGTGGCCACATAAAAATGTTATACTCTCTTCACTAGCTAGTTCTTTTGCCATATTCTGATCAAAAGTCCTTCCCTTGGGAGATAGGTATATGAGTCTGCTTTTTTTGTTTGTATCAGAATTTAAACCTAACTCATCCATATCTTCCATTATCTTCTCATATGTGGAGTATATTGGCTGAGGAGTCATGACCATACCTGCACCTCCACCAAAGGGATAATCGTCAACTTTTTTATGCTTATTTTCTGAATAGTCCCTAATATTATAAGCCTTTATATCCAATATTTCTTTTTCAACGGCTCTTTTTATAATACTTTCACCAACATAAGAGTATATCATATCAGGGAATAGTGTCATAACATTTATTCTTATATCCCACACCTCTTTTCTTTTATTTACATAGCTTAATTAATCAAGTAGTCCTGGTATTGGCTTTACCTTGATTATCCTAGCTTCCTTATCTATTTTCGGCACTATTTCATATGTTGCCGGTATTAAAAACTCCTTGTCGCTTCCTTTTACAATGTATACATCATTTGCTGAATATTGAAGAACTTCTTTTAACTCACCTATATATTCTCCGTCTACTGTTTCAACCTTCATACCTATCATGTCTACAATCAACATTTCATCATCATCTAGTTCATAAGTATTTGACCTATCTACATATAAGTCTTTCTGTATAAAGGCCTGTACAGATTCTATGGTGTCATAACTTTTAATCTTTATAACTACCATGTCATTGCTGATTTTACTTGTTTTTTCTACCTGGTACTTTTTAGTTCTATCTTTTCCTATATAGAAGTAATCCAATTCTTTGAACCTATCTATATTATCTGTATATGAATATACCTTAAGATCACCCTTTAGACCTCTAGTTGTAACAAACTTGCCTATTCTAAAATATTCTATATCTTTACTCATAACTTTTCCTCATTAATTATATAATAACCTTTTATAACCTGTAATTGTAATTTAGAAAAAGGATTAGGTAACCCTAATCCTCGACAATTTCTAAACTTGCATTTACTTTCTTCTTGTTTGATACTGACTTTAGTACGGTTCTCATAGATTTGGCAATTCTACCTTTTTTGCCGATTACTTTTCCCATTTCTGAGTCTTCTACCTTCAGCTTTAAAAGTACATCCTTACCATTCACTATTTCCTCAACTTCGACACTATCAGGGTTATCAACAAGAGCCTTTGCTATTCCTTCAATTAGCTCCTTCATAATATCAACTCCTAAAAAGGATTATTTAGATAGTGCTATTCCGTTTGCAGCGAAAAGCTTCTTAACAACTTCTGTTGGCTGTGCACCAGTTGCTAACCACTTTATAGCCTTTTCTTCGTCAATCTTAACCTGCTTTGGTTCAGTTAGTGGGTTGTAGTATCCTATTTCTTCTATGAATCTACCATTTCTTGGTGATCTAGCATCTGCTACTATTACTCTGTAAAAAGGTCTCTTATGTGTTCCCATTCTTCTTAATCTGATCTTTACTGCCATTGTTATTCCTCCAAATTTTATTAATTAATTATTATTTATTTTAGATATATTTCTCAATCATGCTATCTAGCCAAGAACTATATCAATTTAACTTATCCTTTATCTCATTCTTTTATTTTTAACTGAGATTTATATGCCTAGCCTCTAATATATACACTAGCCTACTAACAAGCACCTAAAATGGTAGCTTTGGTAGTTTTGGAAAACCACCTTTTTTCATCTTGCCCATCATATTGCCCGACTGGAACATCTTCATCATCTTCTTCATTTCGTTGAACTGCTTGATAAGTCTATTTACATCTGCTACTGTTGTAGCACTACCTCTTGCAATTCTCTTTTTTCTTGAAGCATTTAATATAGATGGGTTCCTACGTTCCTTTACTGTCATGGACTGGATTATCGCCTTTGTCTTTTTTAGCTCTTTCTTGCCCTTTTCCATATCTCCCATCTGGGCTTTCATTCCACCCATACCAGGAATCATATCCATGATTTTGTCTATTGATCCTATCTTCTGGATTTGTTCTAACTGGTTTAGGAAGTCTTCAAAATCCATTTCGTTCTTTCTCATTTTGGCTTCAAGCTCTTTGGCTTTTTCCATGTCTAGGCTTGACTGTGCCTTTTCAATAAGAGTAAGAACATCTCCCATTCCCAGTATCCTAGATGCCATCCTGTCTGGATAGAATGGTTCTATATTGTCTAGTTTTTCTCCCATACCTACAAACTTGATTGGCTTCTTAGTTACAGCTCTAATAGATAGGGCCGCTCCACCTCTTGTGTCACCATCCATCTTTGTAAGTACAACACCATCAATTCCTAGGGCTGTATCAAAACTCTCTGCTACGTTTACAGCATCCTGTCCTGTCATAGCATCTACAACCAATAGGATCTCTTGTGGTCTAGCCACAGACTTGATATCCTTCAATTCCTGCATCAAGACTTCATCAACATGGAGCCTACCAGCAGTATCTATGATTACCAAATCATTCTTGTTCTTGTTGGCGTGCTCTAGAGCAGCCTTTGCTATATCAACTGGAGATACCTTGTCTCCAAGTGTGAACACTTCTATGTCCAGCTTCTCGCCTACAACCTGCAACTGCTTGATAGCTGCTGGCCTGTATACGTCTCCTGCAACCAATAAAGGATTCTTACCCTGTCCCTTTAGGTAGCCTGCTAGCTTACCTGAAGTAGTCGTCTTACCAGCACCCTGTAGACCAACCATCATTATTACCGTTGGAGATTTACTTGAGAAACTGATCTTGGACTGGACATCACCCATCAGTGCTGTCAACTCTTCATTAACTATCTTAACAACCATCTGTCCTGGTGTAAGACTCTTCATTACATCTTCGCCAATACAACGCTCTTGGACTACCTTTATAAAGTCTTTGACAACCTTGAAGTTTACGTCTGCCTCAAGTAGGGCCATCTTGACCTCTCTCATGGCTAGCTTTACATCTTCTTCTGTAAGCTTGCCCTTGGACCTCAGCTTGCCAAATGCGTTTTGAAGCTTTTCTGATAGACCTTCAAATATCATTATATCAACTCCCTAATTTCGTCAATTAATACCATCAGCTGACCTCTGTCTCCAAGGCAATCATCACCTTTAGGTTCATTTTGTATGATATCAGCCAACTTATCTATTTTATCATCTATTTTACTTAATTTCTTTGCCATACCTAGCTTGTCTTCATAATCTCTAAGAGATTTTTCCGATCTTCTCAGACTGTCAAATATCGACTGCCTAGAAGTGCCAAGTATATTACTTATCTCACCTAGGGAATAATCCTCTTCATAATACATGGAAAGAATATCTCTTTGTTTTTCAGTTAGTAAAGGACCGTACTGGGCGTACAATATTTCTATTTCAACCATCTTCTGTATATCCATTAGTCCTCCTTCTGTAAAGGTCTTTCACTTTACACAAGTTATATGATACCCCATCAATGGATAAAAGTCAATACTTTTAAGCAAAAAGTGTAAAGTATTTAACCTTGACACTTCTTATTGAAAAGCTAACATCAAAAATATACTTTACACTTAATAAATATCCTTAGTAATTTCACTTAAACCTATGTTCTATACAAATAGTAATTTCACTTGAATTTACATCCTATCCAAATATAGCGTCTGTAAATGACTGGGCATCAAATACCTGTAGGTCTTCTGCCTTTTCACCTACACCAATTAGCTTGACCGGCACATCAACCTCAGACTTAACAGCTAATACTACTCCACCCTTGGCAGTACCGTCTAGCTTGGTAAGGACTATGCCTGTTATGTCTGCAACCTCTTTGAATGTCTTGGCCTGGCTGACAGCATTCTGACCAGTTGTAGCATCTACAACTAATAGTACTTCCTTTTTAGCCTCTGGATATTCCCTATCTATTATCTTGAATATCTTGCCTAGCTCGTTCATCAAATTGGCCTTGTTGTGGAGTCTTCCTGCAGTGTCACATATAAGTAAGTCTACTTTTCTAGATTGTGATGCCTTTATAGCATCGAATATAACAGCTCCTGGATCTGCTCCTTCGTGGTGCTTTATTATGTCTACTCCAACCCTTGTAGCCCATATATCAAGCTGTTCGGTAGCAGCTGCCCTAAATGTATCAGCAGCAGCAAGCATTACCTTTTTGCCGTCTTTTTTATATTTTTGAGCTAGTTTGCCTATAGTTGTAGTCTTACCTACACCATTTACTCCTACCATGACTATGACTGCGGGACTAGGATCTATCTCTATCTTAGGATTGCCCTCTGTAAGTATGTTAGATATTATCTCCTTTAATAGGTCTCTTACTTCAAGTGGGTCTGTAACCCCCCTCTTTTTAATCATGACCCTCAACTGGTCTATGATATCCATAGTAGTTGTAAGCCCAACATCCGCAGTTATTAGGACTTCTTCAAGCTCTTCTAATAGATCTTCGTCTATCTTTGTGTATGAATTTAGTATATCATCTACCCTGCCCATAATATTGGACTTAGTCTTGGATAACCCCTCCATAAGACGAGCAAAAAGCCCCTTTTTAACCTCTTCTTGCGATTCTTCTTCTACTTCATCTTGAGCATACTTATCATCCGAATTAAGCTCAGACAACTGCTCAAGTTCTTCGATTAACTCTTTCTTTTTCTCCTGCTCTTCCTTGACAATTTCTTCAAGTTCTTCTATTTTTTCTATGGCTTCTTTATGAATTTCTTCTTTTTCTATTTCTTCAAGCTCTTTGTCTTCAGACTTTTTCCAGAATTTAAACATATTACCTCCTATGACTCTATCATCTTTTCAGCTTCGTTTAGCCTAATACTTATTACAGATGATACCCCTTTTTCCTGCATTGTAATACCATAAATATAGTCAGCAACCTCCATAGTACCCCTCCTGTGTGTAACTGCAACAAACTGGGTACCTGAACTTAGGTCTTTTAAAAACGCTCCAAACCTATACACATTGACATCATCAAGTGGGGCCTCTATTTCATCAAGTATACAGAAAGGTGTCGGCTTTGATATCAGTATTGCAAATAGGATACAGATAGCTGTCATGGCCTTTTCTCCACCTGATAGTAGGGATAGGTTCTTCATCTTTTTGCCAGGGGGCTGGGCTGTAATCTCTATATCACAAGAAAGTACATTTTCATAATCACTGATCTTTAGGTCAGCATTTCCACCTTCAAATAGACTCTTATATACCTTTTTAAAGTTGTCATTTATTATTTTAAAGCTATCAAGAAATTCCTTCTTCATCTTTTCTACTAGATCATCAATAAGTCCGTTTAGGGATTCTATTGACTCTTCTAGGTCTAGCTTCTGACTTGAGTAAAACTCATGACGTTCCTTTATCTCTTCGTACTCATCTATTGAGTCTAGGTTGACATTTCCTAGGTTTTTGATAGACTTTTTAAGTTTCTCTATCTTTGCAAGGTCTACTTCTAGTTCCTGGTCCCTGTAGTCCATAGCCTGAACATAGGTCAAGTCATACTTTTCATACAGATTTGTAAGTATGTTGTCACTTGCAACCCTAGCACGATCAAGTTTTGACTCATAGTTGAAGTTATCTTCCCTATAATTGTTGTATGACCTATCCTTTTCCCTAGCAAGTCTTTTCTTTTCATCATATCCAATCCTAAGGTCGTCTTTTTCCAACCTTTTTTCAACCATGGTCTGGGACATTTCTTCCAAGTTAGCTTCCATTTCAACGAGCTCTTTTTCATACTTTTCTATCAGCTCGTCTAGGAAGTTTAGCTCATTTTCGTTTTCAGCTATAGAGTCTCCTAGTTTTTTCTGCCTGTCTTTGGATTCATCTATATCATTAGAGATTCTTGATATTTCTTCTATTAGGTTTTTAAAGGCTTCCTTTTCCCTTACTAGGTCTAGGTTCTTCTCGTTATATACCTTTACCACCTCACCAAATTCTAGGTTAGCCTTTTTGTGTTCAAGAACAAGGTCTTCTATATTTGATGTATTGTCCTTTGATTCTATGGATATACTTTCAAGTGTATTTTGGCACTCTTCATATATCTTTTTACTAGACTCAATAGAATCTCTTATTTTACTTGATTCTTCCTTATATGAATCTATATTCTTTTTCTTATTAGACTTAGATTCAGTCAATATTTTCAACTCTGTTTCAAGACCTATCCTTGACCTATCTTTGCCTAATTTTGAATTTCTAAGGACTTCTATCTCTTTTTCTAGGTCCTCTATATACTCATGAGATTCTCTTATTGTATTTTCAAGGTTCAATTTGTCCTTTTCCTTAGACTTTATTTCTAAGTCTAGTTCATTTATTATCCTCTTCCTGGACAATATATTACTATTGACCTTTAGGGATCCACCTGTCAGAGCACCACCTGGATTTACTATATCTCCTTCAAGTGTGACTATCTTAAACCTATGGCCTGCTTCTCTAGCAAGGGCTACTGCCCTGTCTATATCCTCTACAAGAACAACCCTACCAAGTAGGTTTTCAACTAGGCTTGTATACTCTTTGCTGTATTGGATAAGGTCTGAGCATATACCTATGTAGTCTGTCTTATAGGTCCTATCAAATTTCAACTTATTTGACCTCATAACATTCATAGGCAAAAACGTAACCCTGCCTAAATTGTTCTTTTTAAGGTAGCTAATAGCTGTCTTTGCTGAGGCCTCATCTTCTACTACTACATTCTGTATTGCAGCACCAAGGGAAGCCTCTATGGCCTTTTCATATTTTTGAGGAACACTTACAAGTTCTCCAAAAGCACCTCTTATACCCTTGATATTCTTGTTTTTAAGGACCTCTTTTACACCCCTGTTAAATCCTTCGTGGTGGTTTTCCATATCTACATATGTGTTGTGCTTACTCCTTAAACTTGCTATTGAGTAATTTAGGTCCTGCTGGCTCTTGGTCTTTGCCCTATAATCAGACTCTCTGTCTTTTAGCTCTAAAGACTTTTCAGATATAGTCTTTGTTATCTTGTCTAGGTCTTTTGATAGGTCTTCAAGCTCTAGATTCTTTGAATCAATGTCCTTGTCATCTAGTCCTATTTCCTTGTTTAGGTCATCTATTTGGATGCCTATATCCTCAAGCCTAGCCTTCATATTATCAATATTAGCACCAACCCTTGTAAAATCCTGAGATATATTTTCTCTTTTTTCTAACAAGGATATTGATGTTGACTTGTTATCATTTATCTTATTATCAAGGTCTTCTAGCACCTTTTCTAGTCTGATTTTCTGATTGAAGATATCTTCCATAGATTCTTCTATAGACTCTATTTCGTATGACTTTTCATCAGCCCTCTTGTGGACCTTGTCAAGCTCTATATTATCTACTTCTATTTTTTTATCAGCGAGCTTAATTTCATTTTTCTTTCTTTCAATCTCACCCTCTTGGAATTTGACCTTCTCCTTAGACACCTGAATTTCTGACTTCTTATATGAAATTTTTGTTTTCATATCTATGTTGTCTTCACCCATCTTGTCTAACAAGATTTCTAATTCGTCAATCTCCTTAGATAGAGAAACTAGGTCTTCTTCAAGGTCAAATTTTTCCTGACCCAAGATTTCCATCTCTTTTGATATCTCCTGGATCTTAGCTGTATATTGGCTAATTTCTTCTTCTAGTCCCTTGTTTTTGTTTATAAAGTCATTTATTTCAAGAATTTTTAATTCATCTCTTAGGACTATGTACTTTTTGGCCTTTACCTGCTGTCTCTCAAGAGGTTTCAACTGCTTGTCCACCTCTTCAAATATGTCATTTATCCTTTCTAGATTTTCACTAGATTTTTTAAGGTTTCTCTCTGCTTCATTCTTTTTATATCTATACTTGGCTATACCGCAAGCCTCATCAAATATCTTTCTCCTATTGGCTGGGTTGTTGCTTAGTATATCTTCAACCTTACCCTGTTCTATAATAGAGTAGCCATCCTTGCCTATGCCTGTGTCCATCAAAATTTCCCTGATGTCCTTTAGTCTACATGATTTACCATTTATATAAAAATTAGACTCACCAGTCCTGTAGGCCTTTCTTTTTATGACCAATTCGTTTGAATCTATATCTATTTCACCATTAGAATTATCTAGGGTGATAGCAACTTCACAATAATTCATGGCCTTCTTGGAATCAGTACCTGAAAAGATCACGTCTTCCATTTTTTCACCACGAAGACTCTTGATACTCTGCTCACCTAGGACCCACCTAACAGCATCGGATATATTACTCTTACCACTGCCATTAGGACCTACTATTGCCGTAACACCCTTGTCAAAGAATATATCTGTTTTCATTGGAAAGGACTTAAATCCCTTCAACTCAAGCTTCTTTAAATACATTCTATCTCCTTTCACTAGCCCAACTGGTATAGCTTTGCTAGCCTCATATACAAATCTTTATAGGTAATCCTATCAACTAATTTACCATCTATCATCACTACTAATTCATCTACTAGGTTCTTGTCTGCCATAGTCTTAAACCTAGTCATATATTTAGTGTTTATATATTCTCTATTTGATCTCTTATCTCCTACTATCATGGATATGTCCCTAGGGTTAGCCTTGATAAGCAGGTCTTTTTTGTCTATTTTAACATAGCCATTTTCAAAACTCTTACAATTATCACCCTTACTAGGATCGTACCCCTCTTCTTCATATCTTCTAGATATGACATCATCTAAATAATCCCTGACCATCCTTGAACGAACCAGTTCTCTAAATGCTGGATGGTATGGCCCTGCCAGTACGTCTAGACCAAGCTGTATATCCTCAGTTGCCTGTAATCCTACCCTTATAACTCCAATATCATTTAGGTAGAATATCACCATCAATTTCTTGCTAATATCTATACATTCTTCTATAGTAAATGGTCTATACCTTCCTGATTTTAACTCTTCTTCAAGACCTGTCTCCTTGATAACCAAGGTAGGATAGATCCTGACAAAATCCGGCTTAATATCAACAAAGTCCCTAGCAGTGCTTATACACCTGTCCTTTGAATCTCCTGGAAGACCTAGCATCATCTGTAGGCCTAGCTTAAAGCCTGCAAGCTTTATCATCTTGGCACTTGTAAATACCACATCCCTATGGTGGCCTCTGATACTCTTGACAAGTACATCCTCATTCATAGACTGAACACCCAACTCAATTATAGTGACACCATACTCTTTTAGTAGGTCAAGTTCCTTGTCATCTATACAGTCTGGACGTGTAGAAAGTCTTATGTCATCTACCTTTCCCATATCCTTAAAGTCTTTGGCAACTGACAACAATTTTCTTTGTATGTCTATATCTATTGCTGTAAAACTTCCACCAAAAAATGCTATCTCAACCTCAGCATCATCTGGTATAGTCTTTAGACTCTCGATAATTATATCCCTTGCATCCTCATCTGTCATAGAGGTAGACAGACCTGTTATCTTCTTCTGATTACAGAAGATACAGTCATGGGGACAGCCTTGGTGGGGTACAAATATGGGTATTATTTTTTTCTTCATTATATATCTTCTCCCATATTTTCTAGGGCGTTTTTAGCAGCTTCTTTTTCTGCATCCTTCTTGTTCTTGCCTAGACCAAAGCCAAGTACCTTATTGCCTGACCTTACTTCCATCTCAAATACCTTATCATGGTCAGGTCCCTTTTCCTGGACCAACCTATAAGAAATCCTTCCATTTTTACTCTGGATTACTTCCTGTAATATAGTCTTATAGTCTCTGAAGATATTGCCATCAATAGTCTTTGCTATTACATCTCTTAGATTATACATGATGAATTCTTTTGCCTTATCAAGACCACCATCTATATAAATTGCAGCTATAACTGCTTCAGTCGCATCTGCTAATATTGAATCTCTGTCGCTACCACCTGATTGTCTTTCCCCATTGCCAAGCAATAAGTACTCACCAAGGTTCAACTTTCTAGCTACAACACTAAGGGATTCTTCACAAACCACATTTGCCCTAAACTTCGTCAACTGACCTTCTGGCAAATCTGTTCTGACACTGAATAAATAATCACTCACAACTAAACCTAGTACAGAGTCACCCAAAAATTCAAGTCTTTCATTGTATTTGTATTCCTTGTGCTCGTTTGCAAAAGAAGAATGTGTAAGAGCTACCTGTATATTTTCCTTGTCATTAAAAACATAACCTATCTTCTTTTCAAAAGAGCTGATTTTTTCTCTTATTTGACCCTTTAGGGACGCCATTTCTACCACTCCTTGTATATTTTATTTTATTTTGTATAATCAAAAATACCTGTAAGTAAATTACAGGTATTTTAATTCGATTACTGGTTAACTCTTGATAAGTATTCACTTGTTCTAGTGTCTATCTTTACCTTATCTCCAACGTTAATAAATAATGGTACCTGTATTACTGCACCTGTTTCAACAGTTGCTGCCTTAGTAACATTACTTGCTGTATCTCCCTTGATACCTGGCTCTGTGTCAACTATTTCTAGCTCAACAAAGTTTGGACCTTCTACCTGGAATGGTGATCCCTGATAGAATCTTATAGTTGCTACTTCATTTTCCTTTAAGAACTTGATAGCATCTTCTACCTGCTCATAGTTAAGAGGTATCTGATCATATGTTTCTTCATCCATGAAGTAATATAATTCTCCATCATTGTATAGATACTGCATCTGCTTTGTTTCTATGTTTGCTTTAGGGAATTTATCACTAGGGTTGAAGGCTTCTTCTCTTATTGCACCTGTTATCAAATTCTTGTACTTAGTTCTAACAAAGGCTGCTCCCTTTCCTGGCTTAACGTGCTGGAAATCTACAACTAAGCAAGGCTGTCCGTCCTTTTCGAAAGTTACGCCCTTTCTAAAATCACTTGCTGTTACCATCTCTTACCCTCCAAAATTAATTATAAATGTTTATCCAATTAATTATACCATGTAAGTGTTGGATTGTCTAGGATTTGAGGGATTATTAATAAGGTATTCGTCTATTAAATGTATATCTTTTATCTTAAAGATCTAACTCTAAACCCATTAAGTCCACTCAAACTATTTGAAAATCTATCTACAACTTTACCTGCTGCTGTATTTGTAAAATATGGTTTATAGCACTCCCATACAATGTAGAGCTTTTTACCTTTTTTCTCTACGATTCTATATAGGTGTGCCCTGTATCTAGTCCCTAATTCCCTATATCCTCTCTCATCAAAAACAGCATATCTGCTAATTTCTTCATTTCCATCTTTTTTTGAATAAAGCACTAAATTATTGTATGAATCTACTTTATAATATAAGTACTTATCAAAAGTATTTTTATCCAACGACATCTGACATATACCCCTTGGCCAATTGATTACCACTTTTTTAGATACAGGCTTTGTCTGTGGCTTTGGTTGTGGCTGTGGCTGTGGTTTTGGCTGTGGTTTAATCAATTTTCCTGTTATAGTCACCTGCTCGATTTCCTTTGATATTGTATTATAACCACCAACTATTACAACATTTGAGAACTTGTTCAAGTAGCCTAATATACCTATCTTCATATGCTTTGGTGGAGTAATAAGCAATGGTGCATTATTCTTTATCATTAGACCTGTAGATGTAAGTGCATCTGGGAATGATTCTCCACTCGCAAGTATTGCTGTTTCTAGGCCACCCTTGAATCTCTCTGCTACTAATGTTGATGTCTCATACCTATCCTTTCCAGCTATCCTGTTTACTGGTACGCCAGCAAAAGGTAGCGAACTAACTCCACCTATTACAGTAACTTTCATATCTGTTTTTGGAATATAGTCTCCCCTACTCAATACCATAATGGCACCCCTATTGTATAAGTATGAGTTGGCAGATAGGGCATCAGGGAAGTTTTTTCCATCCGTAACAACCATTTCATCGTATTTTATACCCTTTGCTTCTCCTAGTTCCTTAGTCTTGTTAGCAATTATCCTCGATGTCTCATATCTATCTATACCACCTAATCTTTCTGGATTAAAGTCACCAATACCTTCTAGGACACTATCTGAAATAGATGATGTACCACCTAAAACAAATACTTTTTTAACACCTAGTCTTCTCATCTCGTCGACAACACCTTTACTTACCTGATTTTTCTTAGTTAGTAGTATAGGTGCCTGAATCGTAAGAGCCAGCTGACCACCTGATAGAGAATCTGGATAATCCCCTTCTGTAGCAAGTATTGCATATTCAGATGTATCAAATGATTCTTTAGATATTTTTACACTTGTCTCTTCTCGGTTTCCTCCAGCTATTCGATCAACCCTCTTGTTTGTATCCGCATATGCAGGTACAAGCATGAATATCGAAAGCACAACCGCAAAAATTTTAGATAATAATTTTTTCATCGTAATCTCCTTAAAATTAATCATAACAAATTATAATTATTCACTGTAATAACCAGCAGGGTCAGTATCTTTTCCAAACCAAATATTTGAATATTCACCATCTATTCCTACGCCCATGGTAGTAAGCCCTGCCCAAGCGCCTTCGCCTACAATTACTGCATTATGTCCTGAAGAATGCTTCCACAATTCCAATGCTTCTTTAGGTCTAATAAATCCGCCTCCTGCTGAAATTTCATATCCATAACCTGTATATTCGCTTAGTTCAGATGGCTTACTCCACATCAATTCAGCATAGTGATGATCACCTGTATATATTACCCCCTTCCAAGGTCCATTATCTGACCAACCATGAAAATTACCACTGATTCCTCTTGAATCAGTTCTAGGCCTATAATTATTGTTTTGGTCCCATACATGTGATCTTGCAACTTTAGTCAAACTTTTTGAAATAGGTAGTCTAGCTAGTCCCTTTGACTCTCTGTAGTCATTAACCCTTTTTGCAAGTTCTCTTTCTCGGTCAGTCAGGTCATCTCTAAAAGTTTCCATATATTTATCATAAGAAAGTTTTTTTACTGGCAAATTATTGGTTTCTGACTCAATAATTAATCCACTTTCTTCAATTGGCTTTGGCTTTGGATTTTTGGATATTTTATCACTTACATTTGTTTTTTCATCTATTTTGTCATTTGATTTAAATACATCTTTTACCCTTCCACCTACCAAATACACCTCAGACATCTTAGATAAATATTGTTTGTCATTATTATTTAGGCTTCCTTTTGATAAGACAACTGCAGTAGGTTTCTTGTCATTGCCTTGGTAATTTCTAAATATAACATTAAGGGCTGCCATAGCATCCGGGAAATCTTCTCCGTAAACCATAGCTGCTGACTTTGGACTAAACATTGAATTTATTTTTTGGGATGTTTCATACCTATTTTTACCAGCTATCCTATGTCCCATAGCATATTTAACAGAGTTTACACCACCAAAAGTACAGATACCTTCATACCTAGAATCTAAGACATACTTGTTAGATCCATTAACTAACTTAAGTCCGTATCCATTTTCTCTCAAATATCCACTCGCTGCCAATGCATCTGGATAATTTCTTCCATCAGCAATACCAAGCTTAGTAAAGTTACAATCATCAAGTATCAAACTATTGGTAATATACCTATTTGAACCACCATATCTCTTGACCATCTTAAACCTAGACCTAATTTTGTTCTCCATTTGACTAGATATTGCCCCTGTACCTCCTACTATATAGGCATTATTGGCACCATTTATGTACTTATCTATATCAGTACTATTGTCAATTAGGATAAGTCTAGCATTTTTGTCAAACACTAGGTTATATGCACTCAATGCATCTGAAAAATATTTTGAGTTTGCAAATACATAATTGCCCTGGATTTTACCATAATCCTCAATCGATGAATCATCTGATAATTTTGCTGCTATTGCAGACGTCTCTGTTCTATTATTTCCCATAATATTCAGTATCCTGCTATCTGCCTTAGCTCCTGAGGATAAAGTAGAAAATAACATTGTTGCAGTTAAAACTAGTACCATTTGTTTTTTCATTCAAACTCTCCTTTCCTCTTAAAACACTTATATAAATTAATTTAATATTTTTATCACGCCCATATTTAAGTAACTTTGAAATATTTCACAAAATTTATGATACCGTTTTCTTAAAATAAAAATCAAGAGAATCATCTCTCTTATTAATTATACAAAACTAATATGAAAATTATTTGAAATAATACCACAAATAAAAAATATTTTCTGCTAATGCATATAAATTGAGGCAAGCTATAATGCATGAATTTAAGATTAAACTCATAAAATGCAGAAAACACAAGTATCTTCTTCTTAATGTAATTATTTTTTTTCATCTTTACATCCTCATTTGTTAAATATAAAAATCCTCAATCTAAATTTAACATCAAAACCTGTGTTTTAGCTTTAATTTTTCATTTTATAATATGTGTTGAAAAAAATTCTAAATCAATATATAGAATTGTATTTTTATTAAATTTTTTATGAATATATATAATATTTTAGTAGACAAAATTAATTTTAAATGATAATATATATTTGAAAATAATTTTTATTTCTATAAGGGTGGGGATTTATTATGAAAAAAAGTAACTTAATACTAGCGGTGGTTCTATCTTGAAAAAGAATCAAATAGAAAATGGTGTAAGTTTGATGCTAATGGGTATTTGTGGAAAAGAGCAGATAGAAAGGAATAAACGTAAGTATTTATTTTGCATAAGGAGATTACAATGATTAATTTAATTAAAAAAATCGATAGTATTTTAAAGAAAAATAATATAGGAAAATCACTTCTCTTGCTAATACTATTCTTTGTTTCAATATATTTTTGCATAAGATATATAAGCGCAACTTCTTTTTTATATTTAGTACTTCTGGTAGTTATTCTCCTATTAAGTTCTATCATCATACTATTCACACCAAAACTAGTGAAATATACAATGCTTATCGTATATAATTTGTATGTGATAGCATTTATAGTAAACTTTATTATAACAGGAAAGTATTTTAATAATAGTCTATTCAGCTTGTACAGCTTGAGAAATAATAATACAACTAATATTATTTTCATTATTTTTCTGATACTTTTATTACTTTTGTGGCCTGCCATAATATACGAATTTAAAATTAAATTCATACAATATAAACAGGACTAAATTATAAATAGGCTCATCCGTCAAGCATGTCAAAAGAAGCTGACTCATAATTCTTAGAAAATACAAAAAATGCTAAATTCAACAAAGTAAAACATTGAAATTTAGCATTTTTAATTTTTGTAAAAACTTACTTTTGGGTCATCCCCATTACCCTTATTTTTTTATATTTTTTCTTTACCTCTAAAGCTAAAAACCAAAATACTCACAATAATTACCAAGCCACCCACTATAGTAGATGTATCTGGTACTTCACCCATCATAAGAGCCGCCAAAATGCTGGCAACAAAAGGTGTTGTAAAGCTGTAATTAGCAACCTCACTAGTATAGGTGGCATATGACATTGCCAAGCTCCATAAAAAATATGCTATTCCACTACAGACAGCCCCCAAGACAAGTAGAGTGATTATCTCTTTAGGCTGGGCTATTGAAAGCTCTCTAAATCCTCTCACTGAGAATGGACTAAGTATAAGCGCCGATGCAACCATGGAATAAGTAACTATCTCTATAGCCTTATAACCCTGTGATGCAAATCTCCTATTTAGAAGGTTGTAGATACAGAATAAAACTGCTGCACAAAATACCCACAACATTCCAAAGTTAAATGATAATATACCATTCCAAAGCATCATAATAAGTACCCCACCAAAGGCTGCAGCCATTGAAATCCAACCGACAATATTAATCCTCTCTCTATATATGTGGTGGGCGCCAATGGCTGTCATAACTGGCGTAAGTGCTATTATAATGCTACCTGTAGCTGATGTCACAGTCTGCATACCCAAATTGAAGAAAAATAAATATATACCAAATCCACAAGCACCAGACAATAAGAACCATACTAAATCTTCCTTCTTAGGTGGCCTCATTCCAGTAGCTTTACCAATTATAAGGAGTACGCATGATGCTATCGTAACCCTTAAAAATGCTAATGAAAACGGGTTATAGTGTTTCATTGCTATCTTACTAGCAGGAAAGGCAAGAGCCCAAAATAATATGGTTGTCATCGCAAGTATGTGCATCTTTTTCTTATTAGTCATATTACCTCCAAACTAATCAAATATAGATGATATAGACAAAATAGGGTCTACAATTTATAGTAGCATTCTGTCTATATCATAATTTTTATCTTTATTATTCTACTCCCTAGAAGAATGACAACTGGTTCTTGTCACTCATCCCATCTAAACTTCCATGTTCAGAAAGCTTTTCAACTACAGTCTTAGATACCTTGGTCCTCTTTATCAGGTCTTCTTTGGACAGAAAGGCCCCGTTTTCTCTTTCCCTAGCTATACTAAGTGCTGCATTTTCTCCCATTCCCTGTAAAGCTACCATAGGAGGAAGTATTTTTTTATCTCCATCTAACTGAAAATCTGTAGGATGAGACCTGTATATGTCAACTTTTTCCATCTCAATTCCCCTACAAAGCATTTCTACTACTACCTCTAAGATTGTATACTGGTTGTTTTCTTTTGCTGTAGCTGAATTTCCTAGTTCTCTGATTCTTTCCATCTTAGCCCTGACAGCATCAAGTCCTCTTGTGACTAGGTCAACGTCAAAATCTTCTACCTTGGTTGTAAAATAAGTCGCATAGAAGGCTTCTGGGTAGTTGACCTTGCAGTAGGCTATCCTAAATGAAGTCATTACATAGGCAACTGCATGGGCCTTAGGGAACATGTATTTTATCTTTTGGCAAGACCCTATATACCAGTCTGGTACATTATTGGCCTTCATTTCCTCTATAAATTCTGGTTTTAGACCCCTACCCTTTCTAACATTCTCCATTATTGTAAAGGCAAGCTTGGGTCTTAATCCCTTGAATATCAAGTAGTTCATAATATCGTCTCTTGTTGAAATAACGTCTTTTATACCTATTACATTGGCCCTGACTAGGTCCTGGGCATTGTTTACCCAAACATCTGTACCATGTGATAGACCTGATATTCTGACAAGGGCGGCAAAGGTTGTAGGCTTGGTATCTATTAGCATCTGCCTAGTAAACTTGGTTCCAAACTCCGGTATAGCAAGGGATCCAACCGGCGTCCCTATATCTTCTTCTGTAACTCCTAGGGCCTTGGTAGATGTAAAAAGTGACATGGTCTCAGGATCATCAAGAGGTATGTCCGTTATCTTGATACCGGTCATATCTTCAAGCATCCTGATGATGGTCGGACCGTCGTGTCCTAGTATGTCTAGTTTAAGGATTCTACCACTTATGGAGTGGTAGTCAAAGTGGGTAGTCTTTACTCCACATTCCTTGTCGTTGGCTGGATATTGGACAGGTGTAAAATCATGTATATCCTTGTAGTCTGGAACTACCATTACACCACCTGGATGCTGGCCAGATGTCCTCTTGACACCCGTACATCCCTTGGATAACCAGTCCATTTCAGCTGCAGTCATATCCAAAAACTGCTCTTCAGAATACTTCTTGACATAACCATAGGCTGTCTTATCCTTTACCGTACCTATTGTACCTGCCCTAAAAGTGTAGCCTTCTCCAAATAGTTCTTCTGTATACTTATGGATTGTAGGCTGGTAGGTTCCCGAAAAGTTTAGGTCTATGTCTGGCTCCTTGTCACCCTCGAATCCTAGGAATACTTCAAAAGGTATATCATGGCCATCCTTTATCATCTGAGTACCACAATCCGGACACTTTTTAGGAGGAAGGTCAACACCTGAACCCCACTCGCCGATTGCAAAGAACTCACTATGCTTGCAGTCTGGATTAGGACACACATAGTGGGCTGGTAGGGGATTAACCTCTGTTATATCACTCATTGTCGCAGCAAATGAAGATCCTACCGATCCACGAGACCCAACTAAATAACCATCTGATAGGGACTTGGCAACTAGTTTGTTGGCTATGATATACATGACCGCATAACCATTACCAATTATGGAATTTAGCTCTCTTTCAAGTCTCTTAACAACTATGTCTGGAAGTGGCTCTCCGTATATCCTTCTAGCTTTTTCATAGCACATAGACCTTAGTTCCTTGTCTGATCCTTCAATCCTAGGTGGATAGGTTTCATCTGGTATAGGCTTTATATCTTCAAATATGTCTGCTATCAAATTTGAGTTAGTAACTACAACCTCATAGGCCTTGTCTTTGCCAAGATAAGAAAACTCCTCCAACATCTCATCAGTTGTTCTAAAGTGCAATCTTTCTGATTTTGACTTTCTACCATATCCCTGAGAATACTTGATAATAGTCCTATAAATGGCGTCATTGGCATCCAACATATGGACATCCCCAGTTGCTACAACAGGTTTGTCGTACTGTTCGCCAAGCTTTACAAGTTTTTTATTTATTTCTTTTAATTCTTCTACAGACTTTAACTCACCACTTTCAACAAGATACATATTGTTTTCTAGCGGCATTATCTCTATAAAGTCATATAATTCCAAAATCTTCTCTATCTCTTTTTCAGACTTGTGTCTTACAACAGCATTATATAGTTCTCCACTTGAGCAGGCAGAACCAACTATCAGACCCTCTCTTTTTTCTAGGAGTAGGCTCTTAAGTATCCTTGGATTTCCATAGAGGTGTTCGATATGGGAATCTGTAATCAACTGGTATAGGTGCTTTAAGCCAGTCTGATTTTGTGCATAAATAGTAGCATGGCTAGGCCTTAGCTTTTCATAATCTACCTTTCCATAGACCCTATTTACATCTGACAGTTTATTTATTCCCTTTTTCTTGAATATCTCGAGGTATTTAATAAATACCTCCGCAGTAGCCTGGGCATCATTTACAGCCCTATGGTGACCAGATAGGACAACTCCCATATCCTTGCACACCTTATCTAGGGAAAATCTTTTTAAGTTGGTATTTATTATCCTAGCAAGTGTAAGTGTATCCACCTTCTCAAAGTTGTATTCAAGACCCAACTGCTGACACTTTTGGTATATAAAACCAGTGTCAAAGTCTGCATTGTGGGCAACCAAGACAGAATCCTTGGCAAACTCTAAAAATTCAGGCAGGGCTTCTTCAAGGCTAGGAGCATCCTTAACCATCTCATTGGTAATCCTAGTCAACTCCTGGATCTGATAGGATATATCCATCTTTGGGTTTACAAAGGTTGAGAAGCTATCCACTATTTCACAATTTTGTACCTTGACTGCACCTATCTCCGTAAGATTATCACTATGAGGTGATAGACCTGTGGTTTCTATATCGAATACCACGAAAGTCTGGTCAAGGTCTCGGTCATTGGCATTTACGATTGTGTCTGTATCATCATCCACTAGGTATGCCTCTACCCCGTATATTATCTTGATTCCATTTTTCTTACCAGCATTCATGGCATCAGGAAAGGCCTGGACTACACCATGGTCTGTAATGGCGATTGCCTTATGTCCCCATGATGCCGCCCTAGAAACCAATTCACCAACTGGAACCATACCATCCATTGATGACATCTGTGTATGGGCGTGGAGTTCAACCCTCTTGACCTCTGCTGTATCCTCTACTCTAGGTTCCTGAGCCTTTTCTATGGCTGTTACATTGAGCTCCAAATCAAAGGTCTTGTAGTTGTTTATGAGGTCTCCTTGAACCTTGATATAGGTACCTTTTTTGGTAGCTTTGATGACATCATCCTTGTTCATATCATCTAGAAATACTTTACACATCAGGGCCCCATTCCCATCAGATACATTCATCATATAGAGTGTCTTACCGTTTCTTAGCTCTTGGTCTTCCGCCTCGATCACCCTTCCCTTGATAGCGACAGTCCTTAGGCCCTCTTCTATTTCTGATGTAAGGTATAGATTAGCTATTATAGGTCTTCCGTAGATCTGGTCTGGATTGGCTTTTTCTTCAAAATTTATCTTATAGGTCTCTTCTTTTTCATCCTTATCTTGAGATTGACTAGGGCTAAAATCCATCCTAGATATAATCTTGTCCGTCTTGGCATCAATTTTTTCTAGTATAGACTCATAGTCATTTTTTTCGTTTTCATTCTTCTTGGCTAACTCAATCTCAACCCTTATATCGATTCCTGTCTGCTCTCTTATCAAACATCTTATCCTGTCAGCCAGGTTTTTGTCCTTGAATGACTCATATATAAATTCATCAGGAGCCTTGATCTTGAGCCTGTCATCTATATATATGTGTTCTATATCCTTGCCATATATGTAGACGAAGGGGGAAGCCTTTCTGACCTCGTCAAATATATTGGGCCAAAGCTTCTTGATCATGTCCTTATTGCCTTTTTTATTTAATCCAATGTACTTAAAAGAAAACTCAACAGAACTTATATATTGTTTTTTGAGTAGTTTCTCAAGTCCACTTCTCACCTTGTCTATCCTGTTTACCGGCAAGACCTCTTTTGAAATGAGGACAAACTTGGCTATTTTAGTATCCTTGTTGTATATGCAGTTTTCAATTTCAATCTCATCTAATCCTACTAATAGCTTCTCATTGGCAAAGCCTATATTTCTTAAAAAATCAACTAATCTCTCCATTTTCTCCTCCTTGAATAAATATTTTGCATACTTGGAATATAATTATTCTAGCCTAAACTCCTAAAAGTCTAATTCTATACCCCTACTCGCATCTGGTGTGTTTATAAGGACTATGTCCTTGATCAAGTCAGGGTTATCCTTTTTAAACCTGTCTATCACTTCAAACTTATCCCAACAGTGCATAGGAACTAGGTACTTGTTATTAGTCTTTTGAAGATAGTACTTTATTCCCCAATCATATCTTTCTCCCTGTCTAGGGTCGAGTACAACCATGGCTAGGTCTATATCTTCCCCTTCTAGCTTTGACATTTCCTTTTTAAACCTGTCAGTCATTATCTCATACTCTTCCTCTGTCTCATAGCCATGCCATGTCCACCAGTTCAGGTCTCCTGAGTGGTAGATTCTCTTTCCTTCAACCTCTATCAAAAAAGCCAATCCAAGGTCTGTGCTCTCATAGGTCTTAATCCTTAAATCTCCTATTTGATATTCCTTATTTGGTCCAAGAAAATCAGCCAAGGCTGCATCTGATTCTAGCTTCGGCTCTATATCATCAGACAGGATAAAGCTCACGTTTTTCCTATCCCTGTACAAATCAAATACCTTATCCCTATAATGGTCAGGATGGGAATGTGTAGATAGAACATAAAGATGCTTATCTGGGTCCATCTCTGGTATATCTCCCTTAAAATAATCAAATAGCAGGTACGACTTGTCCATTTCCAACAAGAAACTGCTATGGTGTATATAATATATTTTCATATTTATCCTCCTTAGGCATATAGCTATATTATACCCCAAAATGTATAAACCTGTTAAGTAATCTATCAAAAAGACTTTTATTTATATATGTATTACTTTAAATCTACCAGCCTATCTTGTATAATTAATATATAGACCATTTTTAATGATTGTCTAGCTTTGATTATCCATAAGCTATTGGATAAATTAATAACTTAAAAGAGGTGACTGTATGGAACTATTAGTTTTAGAAAACACGGTAGGACTTAAGCTACCAGATGATATAGATATTATAGACACCAGCAATATGAAGCCATGTACTGGTTGTGCTGGTTGTTGGATAGTCAGCCCCGGCCAATGTGTCACAAAGGATAAGGCGCAAAATTATGCAAAAAACCTTATAAAATATAACACCATAACCATAATAAGCAGGTTGTCATATGGTGGCTTTTCCTACAAGATAAAACGTTTTCTAGATAGGTGTGTTGGCTATCTAGGAACCTATATGCATATAGTTGACAATGATGTCAGACATACTAAAAGGTACGACCATACCTTCAAGTTAAATGTTATATTCTACGGCCAGGCTAGTGAAGATGAAAAAGAGACTGCAAGATCCCTTGTCGATGCTGTCTGTAAAAACTACTATGTAAGTAATTCTGATGTAGAATTTGTAGCCAGCTTCAAGAATGCCTACACTCTTGTCACAGGCAAAAGAGTTGATGAAGACCTCTTAGCTTCTACTGACATAACTATACCAAAGCACCAATTGGAGGAAAAACCTAAAAATTCTATAGCCATAATAAATGCAAGTCCCAAAGGCAAAAGAGCTGCTTCAGAGTTTTACTCCAACAAGTTAATAGAAATATGCGAGAAAATATCCTGTCAAGAATTTAATATAGACAAGTTTTATTGGTCTAGTACAAGACCTATAAACAGTGATGAGATCATGAAGTTTACAATGTATGACTCCATAATTCTATGCTTTGGTCTTTATGTAGATGGCATGCCTTCACATATAATAGAAAACCTTCAAAGAATAGACTACTACCTGTACGAATATATGAGAAACCACACTCTAGGTGAAATAGGTAAAAATATCAAAAATACTAGGCTATATGTTGTTTCAAATAGCGGCCTTCTACACGGTAACCAATCAAAGCACGCCATAGAGAGCCTTGAGTACTTCTCTAATAAGGTTGGTTTCAAATGGGGTCAAGGAATAGGAATAGGAGCAGGTCCCCTATACACAAACCCTCATATGGATATGTTTGCTATAGATGAGGCAAGACACGTATACGCAGCCCTTGTAGAATTCTGTAACAATATCCTATCCCCTGATGACAATAAGGAAATCAAAAACCTATACACTATGGGTCATATGGATGTTGCTGACTATATGAATCTTCTCAACTCAATTTGGGAAAAGGGCCTGAAAAAGCACCAAAAGATATAAGATCTATATAAAATGAATATAATAAGTATAAAAAATGGAGGTTAGATTCTCGCTTATATAAGCAGGCATCTTACCTCCATTTGACAAGAAATACATCTATAAATTATTGCTTAGGCCTGTATTTCTTTTACATATATTTACATATGTGTATTTATATTTTTCCAAGAATAGTTTTATCTATACTACTTAACAAAATCATTCTTCTTTAGTGACTCTATAGCCTTGTCAAGTTTCTCAGGTGAAACCATAACTATCGGTCCTGTACAACCCATACCACTTTCAGCATAGATGCCATCCTTCCAAAGGGCCTTTACAGCATCTTCTAGGTCTAGGATATCAACTCCAGCTATACCTTCAGTTACAACTTCCTTTGGTGGAGCTACGACTTCCTCAGATTCAGTCTTTGGAGCCTTCTTAGACTTTAGATCAGCTAATTCCTTATCAAGACCGCACTTAAGTGCTTTCTTATATTCTTCTCTAGCCATAACATTTACCTGACCCTTTACTATGTCATAAGCATACCTTAGGGCATTGGCAACAACTGGGCTACCACTTGCACGAGATAGGATTAGGACACGTCTATCATAGTCTTCACCTATACCAGGTCCATAACCGAATCCCTGGGCCTCAAAGTCTCCACCTGTATTGAATGATGAGAATACCTTCATCAATAAGTTACCTGTTAGAGTATCAGTTACCATTACATCTGGAACACCTATTAATAGGTCGTTACCCCTCATTACAGATCCACCATCAGCTCTCATAGACTCAGCAAAGTCAAAATCATATCCCTGGTCTTTGATGCTTAATAGGACTTTTTCAACCTGTCTAGCACCATCTAGGTTTAATATACCTACACTTGGTCTTTCTATACCACAAGCCTTGGCTGTAGATATACCATATATTGCATTTCTTACCATAGCTTCTACCCTATCAGTAGCTGATGTACCTGTTGTAGTTGCTATAAACATTTCCTTAGCTCTTGCAGGAGTCACTACCCTACCTACTGTAGATACGCCTATTGGGAAATTGTAGTGCATAGTAACACAAGCATCTATTTCACCAGCGTCAAGTAGTTCTTCCATTTTTTTGTACATTTCGTCTTCAGTTTCTACTTCATAAGAAGTAAATCCTTCAGCCCCCTTACCTATAAGAACTATCTCAAACATACCCTTGTCTGCTAGTCTAGCTCCATTAATTAGGTTCTCAGGTCCATGTTCACTACCAAGAGTTGTAAGACCTACTCTTATTTTCTTTCCAAAATTACCACTTTCGATTGCATCAGCAACTTCTAGTAGTACGTCAGATATTATTTTATTAGACATATTTCTACCCCCTACTCTTCTATCATATTTAGGGCTATATTTCTCATAGATTCTGCAATTATCTTTCTTATTTCATCCTTAGAGATTGAAGAAGCTTCTTCTACCACTCCTGGGTTTCTTTCAGCAACAAATGATACACCATCGAATAGGTTTGTCATTCTTCCTAGGAATAGACTTCCCTTACCAACGATCATAGCTCTATTCTTGTCTCCACTTGTTAGGTCATCAATTAAAAAACCTATGTATGGTACTCCTGATGGTATATGCCCCTGAGTTGGAGCCCATCCTGGTAGACCATGACCAGCTATAAAGCTCTTTAATTCCTTCTTTTCTATTTCGCCTCTAGTAGCAGCTAGAGCACCTATCATCTTATAGTTGGCTTCTGGTACATTACCTGCACCTGCTGGCTTAGTGATGTCTGGGTTCTGCATTTCTACTGAATATACGTCAACATCTGGTATCTTAAGTCCTAGTCTATCTAGTCCCTGAGTTATTAGGGCTGTCATAACTGCCTGAGGAGCTGAACCAGTACCAACTGTATGCTTACCAACAGAATCTGTTCTTATGATTGGGTGTACTCCATCATTTTCTGATATTAGTATTGCAAATCCACCTACAACGTCTTCTAGAACTGGAAGACCCTTCTTAACATGGTCTTTTGCATTCATTCCTAGTTTTGCAGATGCTCCACCAGCAACAACCATAACGTTCTTGTGGATACCAGACTTAACTAGAGCTGCTGCATTGATTAGGGCATGAGTTGGTCCAGCACAGAAACCTCTTGTGTCAGATCCACTAGCATGAGTCATACCAGCCATTTCAGCTATAGACTTGGCAAAGTTTCCTCCACCTCTCTGGTTCATATCACCACAAGCCTCTTCTGAACACTCGATTACATAGTCTATCTCGTCCTTGCTTATGCCTGAACTCCTAAGTAATTCAAGAGCTGATACAACACCTGATGCCTTAACAACTAGGTTTTCAAACATAGTGTGAGCATTTAAGTTTACATCTACATCATGGGCTCTCTTAACATAACCAACTAACTTGTCTTCGTGGTATAGACCCTGTGCAGTGTGTGATTCACATAATTCTTCTGCATCTGATATATCTGATCCCTTTAATAGACCAAAGAATGGCTCTAGTTCTGGGTAGTTTTCTTCTATAGCTGGTCTTACATTAGACACAAATTCTTCTGATAACTTAACTAGTTCAAATGCATCTGATATCTGCATTAATGCTATGAATTCATCCTGAGGTACTATCTGACCAAATTTACCTCTTCTCTCACCCTTGTGCTTTACTTCACACCAAGGAAGCTTTAAGTCTGCTAGGGCTTCTGGTCTTTCATTTCCAATATAAACCTGGTTTGGAAGATAGTTAACTACTTCTTCGTAGCTTCTTATCTTACTTCCAACTTCTTTTAAGAATTCTGAATCAGGATTTATTTCCTGTTCAACTGTACAAGTTGTACCATTTTTGATTATCATGTCAGGAGTGTGTACTAAAACGTATCCTGCACCTCTAAATACTGGGTATGACATAATTTACCTCCATTAAATAATAAATTTATATTACTTACTAGCAAACTGATACACTGTATTTGCCACTACAATATACAATCGCCTTTTTATATAATCTAGCCATATAGGACTAGATATTGATAGATATATGGAATTTATACAACACCAAATATATATTTTTCCAATATACAATATATACCAATATTGGTACACCAAAAAGGTGTACCAATATTTTAGTTACTATAGTGATATCTTTATAAAACTATAGTCTAGTTAGCTTGAATAACTATAGTCCAATTAGTCTTCAAAAACAGTCTGTCCATCAACTTCAACAGTCAATGCCTTTAGAGCCCTTTCAACTAACTTTCTTCTTAGTACCTTTTCTTCAGCAGCATCTAGTGCTGGGTTTCCAAGAGGGTGAGGTATAGCTATAGTTGGAACTATTCTGTTCGCACCAACTGTTAGGGAAATAGGAACAACTGTACACATGTGAACTACAGGTAGACCAGCTCTCTCTATTTCTTTTACCATCGTTGCACCGCAACGAGTACAAGTGCCTCACGTAGAAGTCATGATAACTGCATCCACACCATCAGCTATCATCTTCTGTGCATACTCAGCTGCAAATGCCTTTGCAGAAGCAACAGCAGTACCATTACCAACAGTTGTATAGAACTTGTCATGTAATGATCCTATAACGCCTTCTTTTTCTAAATCTCTTAATACGTCAACAGGAAGAACTCTGTCAGAGTCAGCATTAGCATATGATGGGTCATATCCACCGTGTGCTGTTTCCCATTTATCTTCTGTAAGATCTTCAACTCCTGCTATAGAATATTCACCATACTTTGTAGCATTTGAAGATTCTATTCTATCAGGGTTAGTCTTTGGAACTATACCACCTGATGTACAAAGAGCTATCTTACACTTAGATAGGTCCTTAACTGCTGGGTTTGGATCAACTCTATCGAAGTTTGGCATTGGATATTCTGTTACAAATTCTTCGCCGTTTATCTTCTTGATAAGCATATCAACTGCTCTCTTTGATCCTCTTTCCTCTGCAAAGAAGTTAACTCTTACACCCTTTTCGATATAGCCTTCTTCAGCTGGAGAACCAATTTCTTCACCCTTAGCTAGTTTAGCAGCAAGCTTAGCCATCTTTGGAAGAGCCTTTCTCATACCTGCAGCAGAGTTAGCTGTTTCAACTATGTATAATTCCTTCTTATACATATCAGCACCTGGGTTTTCTATGTACATACCTGTTAGGCATGGTATTTCTAAAGCATTCTTAACTACGCTAGTGATTGTACCACAAGCAACACCGTATCTACCAGCGTTGAATGCAGGGCCAGCTATAAATAACTGTGGGTCAAATCCTTTTACCATAGCCAATACTTCTTCGCTTGCTTCATCTATGTTTTCATTGAAGTAACCATCACCACAAACTACTGTACCAACTACTTCAAATTCTTCTCCTAGCTTTGCATTTAACTGCACACTCACTGGAGGAAGTTCTTCTAGTACTTTTGGTTCAACGTCTGCTTTTTCTTCTCCACCTATACCGGCAAAGAACTGGTTCACATAATGAACTACTCTAATCTTTGACATTATTATACCTCCTGGATTCTTATAAGTATTTACAGAATTCGTCTCTTATTTCAGCCATTTCTTCAGATATTTCATCACAGTCAAGTACCATTTCCATCATACCTACCTGTTCTTCGTAAACAGCTTCATCAAACTGTTCTTTCATTTCTTCTTCAACAACATGGAATACGCTTAGTCCTAATTCTACTCCTGCAAGAGGTCCAGCGAATGTAGGGTCACCTGCTGTTACTGTTTCAGCTGCAAGACCTGCAGCTTCGGCTTCTGCGGCACCTAGTAAAACCACAACATTTTCAGCTCCGAACTTGTCGGCAGCATCCTTTACTCTGTTCTGGTTTTCAAGGTCCATAGCCCCAGCAGCTGTTCAGACGAAGCATTCTGTAGATGAAAATACTACTTCAGCGCCGTCAACAGTTTTAACACATTCTTCGATAGCAGGACCAGGTATACCGTCTCTGTCACCGATTATTATAACTTTTTTATTATTTAAAGTTGTCATAACGATTATCTCCTTCTTTTATTTTTGTTTTGTCTTTGTCTTCTTATTTTTTGTCTTTTTGTATTTGTCTCTTGTACTAATATCTTTTGTATTTGTATTTGTCTTTGTCTTCTTATTTTTGTCTTTTTATTTGTCTTTACTGCTAATATCTTTTGTATTTGTTTTTAACTAATATCTTTGTATATTTCTTCTCTACTAATATCTTACTAATTTTGTCTTTTTACAAAAATAATTTTATCTTTGTACTTACTACTAATATCTCTATTTTTTCACAACTAATATACTTTTACTAATATCTAAAAATTAAGTCTTACTTAGAATGTCTTTGCTGTTAGGAATCCGAATCCTGTTTCATTTGTAGCACCAGTGATTGCCTGGATTTCTATTTCTATTGATCCATCTTCTCTTAGAGAATGTTCGTTACCACCAGCTATTATGTTTACAAATTCAACATGTCCTATAACTCTATCAAGCTTTGGAAGAACTACATACTGGTTAGCGTTACCACCTGTTACAACTGCGTCTGCCTTAGCATCTGCATCTGCTAGTGACTGAGATGCACCATCTCTACCAGCGTACTCATCTGTTACTATAACAGTCTTAACACCTACAGTTTCTATCTTCTTACAGTTCATTATAAGGTCTGTATCTGGGTTACCAAATCCTTCCTGAGATACTATTACAGCATCTAGGCCTAGGTACTTACAAAGCTTAGATGTCCAGTTAGAAGATCTTTCCTTATCAGCTAGGTATACATTTTCGTTTGTTATAATAACACCTAAGAAGTTGATTGACTTTCCGTGCTGTGCATATAATTCTTCGATTACACCATTGTTTAAGTGTACATATGTTGGGTTCTTGTCACAAGCAGATACACAGTTTCCTGATACTATAGCTCCGTCCATTACTTCTGTTGGATATAGTAATGTTGGAACTATCTGCTTAGCATCTACACCATATACATATGTATCATGTAGTAATCCCTGAGTCTGTAGCATGTATACATATCCTACCTTTGGTAGTTCTGGATACTGAGCTATCTGCTCTAATAGAGGCTTTGTTTCAAATGTCTGAACTTCTTCTGCTTGCATATCTCTTGCAAGCTCACCAAGATATCTAGCTGCCTTAAATCCTAAGAATCTAAGTGATTTTTCATGGTCATGCTGCTTTACACCTTCAGCTGGTTCAGCTATTAAAACTAGGTTTACAGTCTTTGAGAATGGAGTATACTCAGCTCCAAGACCAGTCATGTCTATTATACCTTCCTGGAAACCAACTACCTTACCAGTTGTTACAACAGCCATACCCTT
>UMJL01005830.1_pt1 | contig 46449 bp, 62 predicted proteins | sample 1966071 | NCBI WGS metagenome assembly UMJL01 (sample SAMEA4836148, study PRJEB28245) | human gut metagenome | biome: gut microbiome; material: fecal sample | place: Denmark | collected 2008
ACAAAATCTTTACACCGTCAAAGCATAAAATAAATATTGACAAAAATACTTGTCATAAGCTACAATAATGACAAAGATACTTGTCATTATTAAGTTAAAAAAGGAGGTATAGTATGCCATTAATAAATAAGCTAAAGGACTATAGGTCTAAAAAAGGCATTAACCAACAAGAGCTAGGTAGTATGGTAGGGGTATCTAGGCAGACAATAAGTCTAATAGAAAGAGGAGACTATAATCCATCTATTACCCTATGCCTAAAGATAGCTAAGTTATTTGAAGTAAGTGTAGAGGATATATTTGATTATGAGGAGGATGAGAGTGATGATGAAAAGTAAAAATACTAGAAAAATAAAAAATAAGAAGAGTGGTATCTGGATACTTGTATATATGTTTATAGGCGCTCTAGTAGGAATGAGCATTGCAGGATTTGGGGTATATAATATCCTAAATAACATTGTAGGTTTTATTGATTCAAGCATGAAGAGTAAGGCTTTTGAAATATATATGGTAGTTAGTTTAGGATTTTTCACGGCCAGTCTTGTATTTGTAGCAAATGGAATAAAGAGGTTTAGGGAGTCTATAAGTCGTGAGGATGACGTATATGATGACAAGATGTTAGCTATCGGTATGGGGATGATTTCAATGGCCTATATGTCAGTATTTATCCTCTTGTCACCCATGTCAAGTGCGATATCAGACAATCCAAGGATGATAAAATATACTATAGCGATTATAGTCATGTTCTTTATATTGATAGTCGGAGCCATTATTCAAAACAAGATTGTCGAGGAGATAAAAAGAGGTTATCCTGAAAAGAATGGTGACGTATACGACATTAATTTTAAAAGAGACTGGGTAAATAGTATGGATGAGAGAGAAAAAGCTCTGATGCATGAGGCTGCCTACAAGAGTTTCCAAATAACTAGTAACCTTATATTTGCCATATCTCTTTTGCTACTTATAGTGTCTATACAAACAGGTTCAAATAATGCCTTGGCTCTTACCTTACTATCTATATCGGCTACTATGCAGTTAACATATATATATTACTGTATTAAATTGGAGAAAAAGTAGGTGATATTATGAGACTTAACTTAAGAGCGTCATCAGGCGACTATGATATAATAATAGAAAAAGGATGTGCTACATCGAGGGATGGAATAGGAGAACATCTCATAGCCTATCTAAAGACTAGGTCATTGAGTAAGATATATATACTAACAGATACTAATATAGATAGACAAGGACTTGCTACAAGTGAATATAGCTATTCACAGGTGCTAGAGTATAGCCTAAAAGAATCTGGCTATGAGGTCTACAAGAGAGTTATACAAGCGGGTGAGGCTTCAAAACATATATCAAATCTTTCTGGTATTTATGATGACCTATCTAAAAAGGGGATCACACGATCTGATATAATAATAGCCTTAGGTGGTGGAGTTGTTGGAGATCTTGCTGGTTTTGTAGCGGCAACCTACCTAAGAGGCATAGACTATATTCAAGTTCCTACTAGCCTCCTAGCCCAGGTAGACTCCAGTGTAGGTGGCAAGACTGCAGTAGACATTGACTCAGGCAAAAACCTAGTGGGTGCTTTTTACCATCCTAGTATAGTCTTGATAGATACTAATGTGCTCAAGACCCTACCTGTTAGGGAGTTTAGGTCGGGCATGGCAGAGGTCATAAAGTATGGTATGATAAGCGATAGGGACTTGTTTGAAAGTCTTGAAAAAATAGGAAATGACCATATGGACCAGGCTATTTTTGATAAGATGGATGAGATTGTATACAGGTCTTGCTCTATAAAGAAATCCATAGTAGAAGAAGACGAGTTTGATAGGGGTGGTCGTATGGTCCTTAATTTTGGGCATACAATAGGACACGGTTTAGAGTCTTACTATGACTATAAGACCTATAACCATGGAGAGGCAGTTGCTATAGGTATGTATGAAGTTACAAGCCTGGCATATTCTCAAGCTATGGTTGATATAGGACTAGTAAAAAGGCTGGAGGAGATACTGATCAAGTACGGTCTAAAAGCCAAGTCACCAGTAGCAATAGGCAAGTTAGTCGACTTTATAGGCAAGGACAAGAAGGTCTTGGATGGTTATTTAAACTTGATTCTTGTAGAAGAAATCGGCAGTGTTTCTATAAAAAAGGCCTTGGTAAGTTGTAAGGAAATAGAATTTATATAGGAGGTGGCAATTTGGATATCAGAATAAGACCCAAGAAACTTTGTGGGAGTATAAATATACCACCTTCAAAGAGCATGGCCCACAGGATGATAATATGTGCCAGTCTAGCAACCTTATCTTGTGACCATGATACAAATATTGAAAATATAGCCATGTCAGATGATATTTTAGCTACCATAGGTGCTATGAGGTCCTTGGGCTTAGAAATAGAAAAAGACTTACTGGAAGGTGGAAGGTATAGGTTGAAAGTATCCGGCATAGATGGGTCAAGAAATGATGGACTAGCAGATGATTACCTGACTATAGATTGTGGAGAATCAGGTTCTACTCTTAGGTTTATTATTCCTATTTTGTCCGTTTTTGCCAAGAGGTATGGACTTGTAAATTACAGGTTGGATACAAGGGGAAGACTACTTCAAAGACCTCTTGATCCTTACTTTGATATACTTGATAGAGAAGGCATAGACTATAATATAGATGGGACCAGCCTATATATAAGGGGCATGAAGGGCTTTAGCCAGTCCTCATATGAAATTGATGGGGGAATTAGCTCACAGTTTATATCGGGTCTCTTGTTTAGCCTACCTCTTATGGACTTTGATACTGATATAGTTATAAAAAACAGGCTAGAGTCAAGGGGCTATGTCGATATGACCCTTGATGCCCTTTATAAGTACGGAATAGAAGTAGAAAATATTGACTACAAGACCTTTAAAATAAAGGGCAATCAAAGCTACAAGCCAGTAAAGGCAAGCGTAGAGGGTGACTACTCACAGGCGGCCTTCTTCCTTGTGGCCAATGCTCTGGGTAACAAGGTCCAAATCAAGGGACTAGATCCAGGCAGTCTCCAGCTAGACAAGGAGATAGTAGATATCATAGACAGATATGACAAGTATTATTGCAATGAGGGTGGAGACAGGTGTATAGCTAGTGATTTAGCCATAGGTATAGATGCGACCAATATACCGGATATTGTACCTATAATGTCCTTACTGGCTACAAACTATAAATATCCTAGCAAGATAAGTGGAGTAGAAAGGCTTAGGATAAAGGAATCGGACAGGCTTCAAGCTACTAGTAGCCAGTTGAGGATACTGGGAAAGGACATTGAAATAATAGGTGAAAAAGAGGAAACAAGCCTACTTATAAATGGGAATCTGGATAGGGGCAACAAGGACCAATCTACTGGTGATGACTACTATTTGGTGGATTCTTTTAAGGATCATAGGATAGCTATGACACTTGCGATTGCGGCTACTGTGTCCGACAAAGACCTTGTGATAAAAGATGCCCATGTGGTGTCCAAGTCATATCCAAATTTTTGGGATGACTATAAAAAGCTTGGAGGTGAAGTATATGAGTTCGACTTGGGGTAGAAAGTTTAAGGTATCTATATTTGGGGAATCTCACGGTAGCCATATAGGAGTTGGTATAGACGGGATACCAGCAGGAACTCCGATAGATGTGGACTATATAATGGACCAGATGAAGAGGAGGTCTCCGGGCCAAGACTTGATGAGTACAGCAAGAAAAGAGCCAGATAGACCCAATATAATCAGCGGTGTATTTGAAGGAATGGCCACTGGTGCCCCACTCTATATGATAATTGAGAACCAAGATAAAAAATCCAGGGACTATTCAAACATCAAGGACCTAGCAAGACCAGGCCATGCAGATTATTCAGCCTTTGTTAAATACAAGGGTTATAATGATTATAGGGGTGGAGGTCACTTTTCTGGTAGGATTACAGCAGGTCTAGTGTTTGCCGGATCTATAGCTAGGAAGATTTTAGAGGACAGGGGCATATATATAGGCAGCCATGTCAGGTCAATAAAGGACTTGAAAGATAGGAGGTTTTGCCTAGATGACATGACTAGGGAAGTATTTAAGCAACTGGAGTCTAAGAGGCTAGGATTTTTGGATGATAGGCTTGAAGATAAAGCCCATGATATGGTAGTTGATGCTAGGAAAAACCAAGATTCTTTAGGAGGTATAATAGAGCTGGGCTTGACTGGTCTTGAGGCTGGGATTGGAGACCCGTTTTTTGACAGTCTAGAGTCAAGTATATCTTCTATGATGTTTTCAATACCAGCTGTAAAGGGACTTGAATTTGGATCAGGTTTTGACCTTGCTAGTATGTATGGGTCTCAGGCTAATGATGAATTTTACATAAATGAAGATGGAAATATTAGGACTAGGACAAACCATAACGGTGGTATAAATGGGGGAATATCCAATGGTATGCCTCTTAGCTTGTCTGTAGCTCTTAAACCGACCCCATCTATAGGTAAGCTACAAAATACAGTGGATTTTAGGAAGGGAAAAGAGACCTGTATAGAAGTTAAGGGAAGGCATGATCCAATAATTATAGCCAGGGTAAGACCAGTCTTGGAGGCGGGACTTGCCATTGCCATATTGGACTCCTTGATGTATGATAATAGTATATAGATATATGCAGGAGGTACTATGCTAGAAGAATACAGGAGAGAAATTGACGATATAGATAGAAAAATGCTTGAATTATTTGAGGCTAGGCTTGATATATCTAAGAAAGTTGCCTCTTATAAAAGAGACAATGGACTTGAGATATTCCATCCTGATAGGGAAGAGGCAGTTGTAGATAAGTGGAGGTCCTCGGTGTCTAAGGTGGAATATGTAGACTATGCAGAGGCCTTGATAAGAAAGATAATGGATCTATCAAAAGATCTTCAAAAGGAGTGCCTAGGTCAAGATTAATATAATTTTATATGATTTACAATGTGATTACGGAGGAGGTATGTATGATTGGATTTAAGGAGTTCTCAAAAGAAAATTATGACAGACTCTATAGTATGATGGTTGAATTTTATAGGTCTGATGCGGTTGACCATCCAATAGACTTGGATATTATTAAGAGGTTGTTGGAGGATATATTGACAGGAGACTATACTATAAGAGGATATGAGGTGTATTACGACGACAACTTGGTTGGCTTTGGTGTTATGACTAGATACTATGCATCAGAGGTTGCAGGTATTACTATCCAGTTGGAAGATTTATTTATCCAAGAGGAATACAGGAGCAAGGGTATAGCCAAGGAGTATTTCAGGAGGATAAAGGACAAATTCCCAGAAGCCAAAAGGTTTAGGTTAGAGGTTGCCAGAAATAATAAGAGGGCCATCAAGTTGTATAAGGCAGGCGGATTTGAAGAATTAGAATATATGCAGATGATTTATGATAGGGTCTAGCTTAAAGCTAGGCTCTTTTATATTTACCAATAAAAATAGAGGGGCGAAAATCCACCCCTCTTAGTCTATCTAATATTAAGTTTATGGTGTCCTAATTAGAACTTGAATGCATATTCCTTGCTACCATCTAAAGCATTGAATACATTAGTGTAACCTAACTTAGTTAACTCACCAGCAACTGTAGCTGACTTGTTTCCTGAGTAGCAGAATACATATATAGCTGTGTTCTTATCCTTAGGTAATTTATCCTTGTTAGCTTCGAAAGAGTCAGGACCTATATTTACAGCATCCTTGAAAGTCTTATCCTTGAAGTCTTTTTCATCTCTAGCATCTATTACTAGACCAGCCTTACCGTCAGCTATATCCTTTTCAAAATCAGCACCCATAAGGTTTGTGAAAGTTACTAGGTCATACTTGAACTGCTTAACTCCATCTGCATTGTAAACCTTAGTGAATCCATTATTTACTAGGATTTCAGCAGCCTTACCACTCTTCTTTCCAGAGTTGCAGTATAGTACTACATCTTTGTCCTTGAAAGATTCTATCTTCTTGTAGTCTTTTTCAAATGAGTCTATAGGCATGTTTATAGCAAATTTGATGTGTCCAGCCTTGTATTCTTCAGCTGCACGAACGTCAACTACTAGGTAGTTTTCCTTCTGCTTCTTGTCAGCTTCAATCTTTGCAAGGTCTTCACCCTTCATAGCCTGTACTTCAGCTGGCTTAGTTTCTTCCTGCTTAGCTTCTGGCTTAGCTTCCTGCTTCTGTGAACATGCAGTTGCTCCGATTGATGTAGCCATTAGTAGAGCAGCTAGTAAATACTTAGATTTTTTTAATTTCATGTTAATCCTCCTAAAAAGTTATATATAAAATATTTAACATTATTGCATACTATTATATAGTATTTTCTATTAAATTTGTAAAGGTTATTAGAAAAATTTATATAAATAGAAAAATAAAATATGACAACAAGTAACAATAAAAAATATATATAGATTAGAATATGTAATATAAGCCTTGTTGGCCTTATAGATTGAATGATTTGCTTATATGAAGTATAATGTACTAAAGATAAGGTATTTATTATCAAAACGATTAACAATAAAATAAATCAATCAAAATTAAACTCATTAATTAGGAAAGAAGGTGTAAAAATGAGGAGAAAATGCGTAGGTTTATTTCTAGCAGGAGTTATGGTGTCTTCAAGTTGTCTATCTACATTTGCAAAAAATAAGGTAGAAATTGAGAGTTTGTCTGGTAAGAATAGGTATGGAACAGCTATTGGCATATCTAGATATGGATGGCAGGACACAAGTAAGGATGTCATAATAGTAAATTCGGATTCAGTTGCAGATGCTCTAGCTGTAGGTCCATTAGCTAGGATTAAGGATGCTCCTGTTCTTTTGAGCGCTAGGGATGGGATAGGCAGTGAAAGTATGGCTGAGATAGATAGGTTAAAGCCAGAAAGTATCACCCTTATAGGAGGAGAGGGGTCTCTTTCAAGGTCTCTTGCCCTAAGTTTAGAGGCCAAGGGATATAAGGTTGATAGAATAGCAGGAATAAACAGGAACGATACTTCCTATAAGATAGCGGATAAGATAAAGGAAGTATACGATGAAAATAATATGTCTATAGATGGTCTAATGGTAGTTGATGGCTACAAGGGACTAGCTGATGCTGCTGGGGCTGGTGCAATTGCAGCAAGGCTTGGCTATCCACTCTTGATGGCATCTAAGACAGAAAACCTAAACCAAAGTATAGCCAATGGTTTAGATAGGGCAAAGGTCTATATAGTAGGTGGAGTGGCGTCTAGCTTGTCATCTTACTTTAAGAGTCCGATTCTTATATCTGGATCAAATAGGACCAGGACAAATGTAAACCTAATAAAGGAATTTTATCCAGAAGGTTTCACAAAAGCATATATTGCCAAAGACGGAAAAAATAATCCATCTGAACTTATAGATTCAGTTGCTATTGGAGGACTTGCTGCTAGAGAGTCTGCACCTGTAATACTCTTAAATCCTAATTTGAATGTAGAGGCAAGTACCAAGGGCTTGATAGGAGAAAGTTTGGATAGGGTAGTTAAGATCAGTGGTGGAATTGATCTTCAGGTTGACCAGATGTTGGGAAATACAGATATAGTCCTACCAATAGAAAAACCATCAGAAGGACCAATTCAAAAGCCTAGACCAAGTACAGGTACAAAAGATAGGGCAAGCTTTGACTATTGGAATGAAGCCAACAAGTATTCTAATGACATATTGATGACAAGTGAGAAGATAAGGGCATGGAACAGAGAAAATCTTAAAAAAACAGGTCTTTTAAGAGATCCCCTATCTGTTGCCAATAAGACTTATGGAGTGATGACTAGAAGGGAAATAGCAAGACTAAAACCAGGTTATCCGGGTAATGTTTCATTTGACTCTACTGCCAATACAGCCCTTAACCCATGGGAGACCATATATATTGAGTCCTATTCTCCTAATAGACAGTGGGCATATGTTAAGTCATACAATTCATATGGATGGTTGCCAGTTGATTCTTTTGCCATAACCAGCAAAGAGGACATAAGGACCTATGAAGCAATGCCTTTTTCAATAATAAAGAATAGACAGTACTTAAATGGTACTACAAGGATAGATATGGGGAATAGGATGCCTATGGAAAAAAATATGGTCCTATTGCCTGTAAGAATGGCCAATGGTAAGCTTACAACTAGAAAGATAAACTTTGATTCCGGGTCTATGAACAGGGGTTACCTTCCTCTTACAAGGGCCAATATAGTAAAGCAGGCTCTCAAGTTCCAAAATGAGGTCTACGGTTGGGGTGGAAGTAAGAATGCTCATGACTGTTCATCCCTAGTCCAAGATGTATTTAAGTCTATGGGAGTCATGATTCCAAGAGATTCAAAAGACCAGGAAGCTGTGAATTTTGGTCATAAGATGTCTATGAGGGGGGCTTTAAAGCTAGCCAAGTTGGATGGTATGAAGCCGGGAACTGCTCTTTATATGAAGGGCCATGTTATGCTGTATATAGGCAAGGATAAAAGTGGTAAACACCAGATGGTTCACCAGTATGCAGGCCACTATGAAAATGGAAGATACATCAGGGTATACTCAGGCAAGATAACACCTGTGACAATAGGAGCCGAGGGTGGAAGAACTTATTTGGATAATATGAGGACTGCTGTGGACTGGATTAGGTAGGTGAGGACATGAATACAATAAAGAATTATCTAAATTGGAGGGGGGACTTGACCTTTGACCAGGATCCCTTAAATGAAGTCGACAATGCTATATTTTCACTATTGGCTTACCTTGATTTTAGTGTGGTATCTGGAAGTGCAAAAATAAAAGACCTAGTTAATATGTACAGTAGATATATGGATAAGACCAAGAGCTCCTACTACCATAGCAAGTTTATAAAGGGCATAGAGGATATTTTAGAAAAGATGTCCACAACTAATAGGTTCAAGGATGTATGGGTGTCTGACTACTGTGATATGCTAGACGAAAAAAACCAGACCCAGTTTTCCGCTATGTGCTTTATACTTGGACATACGGGTATATTTGTAGCCTTTAGGGGAACGGATAATAGTTTTGTAGGATTTAAGGAAGATTTTAATATGAGTTATTCCCAACATGTTCAAGGCCAACTAGAGGCTGTCAAATACCTAGACTATCTAATGGACAAGTACAAGGGCAGCGATGTATATGTAGGTGGCCATTCAAAGGGAGGAAACTTTGCCGTATACTCTGTATGTGGCTTAAAAGAGGACAAAAGAGATAGGGTCATAAGGATATTTAATAATGACGGGCCTGGTTTTTCCAAGGCTTTTGTAGAGACAAAGGCCTACAAGGATACATCGGTCAAGGTCAATAAGATAATACCAAAGGACTCTATAGTAGGTATCTTGATGGACAATGAAGAGGAAACCAAGAGGGTGAACGCCCTAGGCTCAACTGGCTTTATCCAACATGATGCTCAAAATTGGGAGGTCATGGGCAATGAATTTGTAGAAGAAGAGTGTGGTGAACAAGCCCAATTTCTAGACGATACCATAAGGTGTTGGTTATCTACCTTGAACGATATGGAAAAAGCTCTCTTTGTCAACGAAATGTACAATATCATACTTATGACGACAGATGCCAAGAAACTCTCTGACATATCTGAGAGCAAACTGAGGTTGACTATGAACTTTATAAGGAATATGAAGGGGCTAGATCCTGAAAAAAGGGAGATAATGTACGGAGTTGTCTACAGGCTATTTGAGAGTGCATCCAGGGTCAAGAGAGAAAAAGACCTCCACAAAAAATTGAAGAAGGCCAAGCAGAAAGAGCCTAGTTTAAAAAGCAAAAGTGAAAAAAATTCACTATAAAAGGATTTGAAAAAACCACAAAAAAATAAATTTAAAAAGTAAGCTATAGGTGGTTAAAAAATACAAATAAATAATATCAAATAGGTCAAAAATTTCTTGAAATGAATATGAATATGTGATATTATAATCCATAAGGTGTAGGAAAGGTCGTGCAGAGATGCGATTACACTAAAAAATTGATTAAGTCTTTTAAGCTGGTCCAGAGAGACTGGTAAGGATAAGACCTGATGGGTCTAATAACAGTAGGATTGTAGCCATACAGTCCGACATATAGAGTTTATATTATCCTTATACCATGCTATCTCAGCCTGGTATGAGGATTTTTTTTGTATCTAAAAGCCTTAATCGGACAGGAGTATATAAATGTTAAAGGGTAAAGACAAGTTGATGGTAGCGATTGATACTGACAACTATGAAAAGGCAGTAGAACTTATAGACAAGTTAGAAGACAGTGTTGAGATATTCAAGTTGGGACTTGAAAACTATATAGCATCTAGGGGTAAGACTCTAGATTATTTAAAGTCAAAGGAAAAAAGAGTATTTTTGGACCTTAAGTTCCACGACATACCAAATACAATGATGTCGGCTGTTAAGGCCTGCATAAAGTACGGGGTATGGATGATGACTATACACGTTTCAGACTATGAAGGTATGAAAAAATGTGCTGACATAGCTAGGGAAGAGGCTCAGAGATTGGGAATAGAAAAGCCACTTATAGTAGGTGTGACAGTATTGACTTCTCTAAGCGATGAAGATTTGGAGAGCATAGGTTGTAACCTATCTACTAGGCAAGCAGCTATTAAGAGGGCAAAACTTGCCAAAGAGGCTGGACTTGACGGAGTTGTTTGTTCAGCTAGGGAGGTTGCAGATATAGTAGAGGCCTGTGGTCCTGATTTTGTCACAGTTTGTCCAGGTATAAGACCAGCTACAGCTGAAGTAGGAGACCAAAAAAGAGTTGTTACTCCGGCTCAGGCGATAGAAAATGGAGCAAAGTTGTTGGTTGTTGGAAGACCTATAACAAGGGCAGAGGATCCAGCAAAGGCAGCGGATATGATAGTAGAAGAGATAGCAAGGACTACAGAAGTTTAGTCAAGACTAAGATAGATGATGATATTTTAAATAAATTTCTGCATTAATTCGACCATACAAGAAAGACTTGCTAATAAATAGAAAAGCAGTAGTTAAAATCGTGGTCTCATTGAAAGGAGCTCAATCGTGAAGGGAAGATTAATTTTAGAGGACGGAACAATATTTGAAGGCAAGGCCTTTGGTTATACTGAGGATAGCGTAGGTGAGGTAGTATTTAACACATCTATGACAGGCTATCAGGAAATACTTACAGACCCATCATACTATGGACAGATAGTTACAATTACATACCCACTTGTTGGTAACTACGGTATCAACTTGGAGGACTTAGAATCATCTAATGTCCATGTAAGTGGATTTATAGTTAGGGAGAAATCAGATATGCCATCAAACTTCAGGTGTGAGATGGACATAGACACATACTTAAAGCAGTCGAAGGTAATAGGACTTGAAGGTATAGATACACGAGCCCTTACAAAGATTCTTAGAAACAAGGGTACAATGAAGGGAATAATAACTACAGAACACACTAAGTTATCAGATATAAAGAATAAGTTAGATGAATATGACATCAGCCAAGCAGTTAGGATAGTATCTAGAAAAGCAGTAGAGCACCATGAAGGTAGCGGCAAGAAAGTTGCTATCATGGACTTCGGTGTAAAGGAAAATATCATCAGAAATTTCAAGAAGAGAGACTGTGATATCAAGGTATTCCCAGCTACTACAAAGGCAGATGAGGTACTTGCAGCAGATCCAGACCTGATATTCTTATCAAACGGACCTGGAGATCCAGCAGACCTAGAAGATATAGTTGAAAATGTAAGACAGATGATAGGTAAGAAACCTATATGTGGTATTTGCCTAGGTCATCAGATACTGGCTATAGCCCTAGGAGGAAAGACTGGAAAGCTAAAGTTTGGTCATAGAGGTGGAAACCACCCAGTAAAGGATTTTGAAGAAGACAAGATATTTATAACTTCTCAGAACCACGGTTACTATGTTACAGAGATGCCAAATGATATGGAGATAACACAGGTAAATCTTAACGACGACACAGTAGAAGGTATGAGACACAAGACTATGCCAATATATTGTGTGCAGTACCATCCAGAGGCTTGCCCAGGACCATTTGACAGCGAGTACGTATTTGATAAGTTTTTAGAAATAGCAGAGTAAAGGAGACCAATTATGCCTAAGATAGATACAATAAAGAAAACATTAGTTTTGGGTTCAGGCCCAATTATTATAGGACAGGCTGCAGAATTTGACTATTCTGGAACACAGGCCTGCCAAGCCTTAAAAGAAGAAGGCATAGAGGTAGTACTTATAAATTCAAATCCTGCAACAATCATGACAGACCAGGAAATAGCAGACCATATATATATAGAGCCACTAACACTAGACTTTATTGAAAAGACAATAGAAAAAGAAAGACCGGACTCAATACTGGCAGGTATGGGTGGTCAGACAGGTCTAAACCTAGCTATAGAGTTACATGAGGCAGGTATATTAGACAAGTACAATGTCAAGATAATAGGAACATCAGTTGAGTCAATCAAAAAGGGTGAAGACAGAGACCTATTTAGAGAAGTGATGAAGGAAATAGGAGAGCCAGTAATAGAGAGTGATATAGTTACAACTCTTGATGCTGGACTTGAATACGCCCTAAAGATAGGCTATCCAGTGGTTGTAAGACCAGCCTACACACTAGGTGGAACTGGCGGTGGTATAGCCGAAAATGAAATAGAGCTAAGAGAAATCCTAACTCACGGACTAGAGCTGAGCCCAGTTAGCCAGTGCCTACTTGAAAAATCAATCAAGGGTTGGAAGGAAATAGAATATGAAGTAATGAGAGACTCTAAGGGTAACTGTATAACAGTTTGTAACATGGAAAATATAGACCCAGTAGGAGTTCATACAGGAGACTCAATAGTTGTTGCTCCTAGCCAGACCCTATCAAACTTAGAATACCAGATGCTTAGAAGTGCATCTCTAAAGATAATAGATGCAATAGGAGTTGAGGGTGGATGTAATGTTCAGATGGCCCTAAACCCAGAGAGCCTTGAATATGCAATAATAGAGATAAATCCAAGAGTTTCTAGGTCATCAGCCCTAGCATCAAAGGCTACAGGATATCCAATAGCCAAGGTTGCAGCCAAGATAGCCCTAGGATACAGCCTAGATGAAATCCAGAACGCTGTTACAAAGAAGACTTGTGCCTGCTTTGAACCAGCCCTAGACTATGTAGTAGTCAAGATTCCTAAGTGGCCATTTGACAAGTTCAAGCACGCCAACAGAAAGCTTGGAACAAAGATGATGGCAACTGGTGAAATCATGAGTATAGGCTCAAACTTCGAGTCAGCCTTCTTAAAGGGTATCAGGTCTCTTGAGACAGGCAAGTTCTCACTAGTCCACAAGGCATCAGAAGGAAAGACTCTATCCCAGTTAAAGGCTAGTATAGTAGTGCCAGATGATGAGAGAATATTTGACCTAGCTGAGATGATAAGAAGAGGCTACAAGCTAGACATGATATCTACAATAACTGGTGTTGATGCTTGGTTCTTAAACAAGTTCAAGTGGATTGTAGACCAGGAAGAAAAGCTAAAGGTGATGAATATAGAAGACCTTTCAAAGGAATACCTACTAGAGCTAAAGAAGAAGGGATTCTCAGACAAGGGTATGAGTGAGCTTATGAAGATAGATACAGAAGACCTAGTAGAGCTTAGAAAGCTATACAAGATCAGACCTTCATACAAGATGGTTGACACTTGTGCAGGTGAATTCGATGCAGTATCTCCATACTACTACTCAACATATGAAGAATACGATGAAGTTGAAATAAGCAACAAGAAGAAGGTAATAGTTCTAGGTTCAGGTCCTATAAGAATAGGTCAGGGTATAGAGTTTGACTACTGCTCAGTTCATGCAGTAATGGCCCTAAGAAGACTAGGAATAGAGACTATAATCATAAACAACAACCCAGAAACAGTAAGTACAGATTTTGATACTTCAGACAAGCTATACTTTGAGCCACTTACAGAAGAAGATGTATACCACATCATAGAAAAGGAAAAGCCAGAGGGTGTAATCCTACAGTTCGGTGGCCAGACAGCTATCAAGCTAGCCAAGTTCCTAAGTGAAAAGGGTGTAAAGATACTTGGAACAGACTTCAAGGATATAGATGCAGCAGAAGACAGGGAAAAATTTGAGGAATTACTAGAGAAATTAAATATCAATAGACCTAAGGGTAAGGGTGTTTGGTCAGTAGCAGAGGGTGTAGAAGTAGCTACTAAACTTGGCTACCCAGTCCTAGTTAGACCTTCATATGTACTTGGTGGTCAGGGTATGGAGATAACATATGACGAGACTAGACTAGTCCAGTACCTGGAAGATGCATTTGAAAGAGATGCCATCAACCCAGTACTGATAGACAAGTACCTGACAGGTAGGGAAATAGAAGTAGACGCTATATGCGACGGTAAGGACATACTTATACCAGGTATCATGGAACACCTTGAAAGAGCAGGAGTTCACTCTGGAGACTCTATAACAATGTATCCAAGCCAGAGAATATCTGACAATATCAAGGAAAAGATATACGATTATACAAAGAAGATGGCCCTTAACCTAAATGTTGTAGGTATGGTAAATATCCAGTTTATAGAATACAAGGGCGACCTATACATCATAGAGGTAAACCCAAGAGCCAGCCGTACAGTACCATATATTTCAAAGGTTAGTGGTGTGCCAATAGTAGACCTTGCGACTAAGTGTATGCTAGGAGAAAAGCTAGAAGACCTAGGGTATGGAACTGGAGTGTACAAGACACCAAAGCATATATGCGTAAAGGTACCAGTATTCTCAATGTCTAAGCTATCTAGGGTTGAGGTCAGCCTAGGACCAGAAATGAAGTCTACAGGTGAAGTACTAGGTATAGGTGAAACTCTAGAAGAAGCCCTATACAAGGGATTCTTGGCATCAGGTCAGAGAATATCCGATGAAAATAAGAAGGTACTTGCTACTGTAAACAACAATGACAAGGAAGAATTTATAGAGCTTGCCAAGGATATGTACGAGATAGGATATACATTTATAGCAACTCAGGGAACAGCAGATGCCCTAAGAGCAGCAGGAGTTGAGTGTGACACTGTAAACAGGGTTGAAGAACCTAGACCAAATATCCTAGATGTAATCAGAAACAAGCAGGTGGATATAGTGATAAATACTCCAACAAAGGGTAATGACTCTACAAGAGACGGTTTTAAGATGAGAAGAACTGCTATAGAGTTCCAGACAGAGATTATGACATCTCTAGATACCCTAAAGGCTATGGTTGCAGTAAATAGAAGACATATAGACTCAGAGGCTAAGAAAGTTTATAGCTTAAGAGAGATAAATAATTAAATAAGTAATTGATTAAGTGAGCAATTAGAGAAAAGTCCTTCCTAAGTAATGAAAGTTACCTGTGGAAGGACTTTTTATAATGCACAATGATATAAACACAAGAAAAAATATATTAAAAAAATATTCCAAAATTGCAATATCAATTTGTACACTTTCTTGTATCTTTTATAAGAATTTCTGTGCTATAATATCAATTAGCCAATATATGGAAACTACTATTTTTAAAAAATAGATATTTTTGCTATGAGAGGAGAATTTATGAAACCAGTTATTATAGGAATTGCAGGTGGGACAGGAAGTGGTAAGTCTACCATTGCAAACAAGCTGATAGAAACATTTAAAGAAAACGAGATAAGTATACTACGTCACGACAACTACTACAGGGGACAGGCTCATCTTCCACCAAGTGAGAGGGAAAATGTAAACTATGACCACCCAGATGCCTTTGAATCTGACCTACTATGTAGACATCTTGAAGACCTAAAAGAGGGTAGGACGATAGAGATGCCTGTGTATGATTTTACTACTCACACAAGGTCTGACCAGGTCGTAGAAGTCCATCCTGCTCCGGTTATAATCATAGAGGGAATCTTGATATTTTCAGAGCCTGACCTGTGTGATCAAATGGACATAAAGGTCTTTGTAGATACAGATGCAGATGTAAGGATACTTAGGAGGATGACTAGGGATGTAAGCGAGCGTGGTAGAAGCCTGGAGAGCGTAATAAACCAGTACCTAGGAACTGTAAAGCCTATGCACGAGCAGTTTGTTGAGCCTAGTAAGAGAAAGGCGGATATAATAATACCAGAGGGTGGAGAGAACAAGGTTGCCCTTGAGATGCTAGTCCACAAGATAAGCCACGAGCTGAGTACAAACAAATAAAAAAGACCTAAATAAAAAATATAATATATTAAAAAAAAGAGAACCGGGATTTCCCAGGTTCTCTTTTTTAAAAAGGCTTAGTTTCTATTTTACGTAAAGTAGCTTAATATATTATATATTCTACCCAGCTTTACTAGCTATAAACACAAATGAGTCAATAAAATTGTCAACTAATGTGTATAGATAGTCTCAGTTGCCTCCATAGGCTTTGATTATAAATTATACCACTACGATATTATGGGGAGTAAGGCTCATGCCAAGATGCTTGCTGCCTGCGGTATTATATCTACTTGTGATAGGGACAAGATCGTGGAGGGGCTAGAAAAAATTCACAAGTAAATAGAAAAAGTAAAGAAGCAGGCGAAAACGCCTGCTTCTTAATATATTTATCGAATTTGTTGATTGCTAATTTATAATAACTGTTAGGTTGGTCTAAATGGCTTGATAAACCACCTAAATTTACTTACTAAATATTGTATTCTATTTTAAAGGCGTCGTCTATAGCAGCAGTGTCAGATGTTTGGTCTGTTACTGGTGTTATTTTTACTACTTTACCCGGTATACCTACTATTGTAGCCCCTTCTGGCATATCCTTTAGGACAACGGAATTTGCTCCGATTTTTGTGTGGTCTCCTATTGTAATGGGACCTAGTATTTTGGCACCAGTTCCTATGAACACATCGTTACCTATAGTAGGATGCCTCTTGCCAGTGTGGTGGCCTGTACCACCAAGAGTTACTCCGTGGTATATGACAACCCTATTACCAACTTCGGCTGTTTCACCTATGACAACTCCCATACCATGGTCAATAAATATACTGTGACCAATTTGTGCACCTGGATGGATCTCTATGCCAGTGAAAAACCTAAACACTTGGGATATAAACCTAGCTATAAATTTAAATCCAGCCTTGTGCAGTGGATGCGAAATAGAATGTCCTATCAATGCGTGTACACATGGATATATGATAAATACCTTTAGTCTAGAAAAAAACTTTATACCATCACCCATAACGGCGGCATCATTTTCCAATATAAAGTCTATATTCTTTATTAACTTCATTTTTACACCTCGTCAAACATAATAAAAACTAATAAACTCTTAACTCTTAAACTCCTAACTCTTAATTAAAATATCTCCATTGACATATACTTTTCAGCTCCGTCTGGGGCTACTGTAACTATCTGCTTATCTGGATATTTTTCTGCCAACTTTTTAGCAGCGGCGATATTTGCCCCAGAAGATATACCAAGTAGGATACCTTCCTTGCTACCAAGTTCTCTAACAGCATCGAAAGCCTCTTCATTAGAGATAAGTATTACCTCATCTATTATGTCAGCTGCATAATTTTTAGGCACAAAATTAGCTCCTATTCCTTGAATCTTATGAGGTCCAGCAGTTCCATGTGTCAGCATTGGTGATGTTTCAGGTTCAACGGCTACTATCTTTACAGATGGATTTTTTTCCTTTAAGTATCTACCAATACCAGATATTGTTCCACCAGTACCTACACCTGCTACAAATATATCGACATCATTGATATCATTGTAGATTTCAGGTCCTGTAGTCTTGTAGTGAAAATCGGGATTGTCCTTGTTGTCAAATTGACCTAGGGCCTTGTAGTCGCCTGTAGCAAGAAGTTCATTCATCTTGTCGATAGTCCCCTGCATACCTAAAGATCCGGGAGTAAGTATCAACTCAGCTCCATAGGCCTTGATTAGAGAACGCCTCTCAAGACTCATTGTATCAGGCATGATGATTGTTACACCATAGCCCTTGCTCCTGCCTATCATAGCAGTGGCTATACCTGTGTTGCCACTTGTTGCTTCTACAATCTTGTCTCCAGGACCTATCTGACCTCTTTTTTCCATTCCTAAAAACATTCCAAGAACGGCACGGTCCTTTATAGAACCACCAGGATTCTTATTTTCAAGTTTAACAAAAATGTTCTTATTAATTTTTGATATGTTTACTATTGGTGTGTTTCCTATTAAATCTATTACATTTGATTTCATTATTATATTCTCCTTGTCTTTTACATGCTAGTTTAGTAAAAACCCCTTGTTTTACTATCATTGTTGTCCGATTGGCTAAAAATTTATACCACCTAGATTTTGTCAATATTGACAATAAAGAAGTGGTCTAGCCTAGATTTATCTACTTATACACTTGGGCAGCAACAACAGCAACAAGAAGAGACTCCTCCGTATGAATTTGAGTATTCGATTTTTTTCTTAATATTTCTCATTTTACGTCGTCTCCTTGTCTTTATTAAACCCGAGTAAAATACTAGGATTTAAATTCATTGTATATTACTAGACTAACAATGTCAACACTAAAATAAAAAGTTATGCAAATAATATTAATTGAAAAAATGGGATAAAGTTATTGACTTTTAGACCTTATGGATGTAAAATATATAAGAATGCGTTAATAAGTCCACTATGCCCCGGACTTTACATATATTCAAAGAAAAACACAAATGTGAAAAGTTAAGGAGGGTCTTTATGAAGAGTTATATAGCTAAGCCAGCTGAAGTGAAGAGAGACTGGTATATAGTTGATGCTGAAGGTAAAACTTTAGGTCGTATTGCTACTGAAATAGCAACAATATTAAGAGGAAAGAATAAGCCAACATTTACACCACACGTTGATGGTGGAGATTTTGTTGTAGTAGTAAATGCTGAAAAGGTAGTACTAACAGGTAAGAAGCTTACTCAGAAATTCTACAGATATCATACAGGTTATGTAGGTGGGTTAAAGGAAATATCTTATAAGGAAATGATGGAGAAAAAGCCGGAAGAAGTTGTGGCACACGCAGTTAGCGGCATGCTTCCAAAGAACAAACTTAGAGATAGAATGATGACTAGACTAAGAGTATACAGAGGTGCTGAACATCCACATGCAGCACAGAACCCACAGGAATTAAACTTTAAGTAGGATATCGAGAGGAGGATTTAATTAATGGCTAATGTACAATATTACGGAACAGGAAGAAGAAAACATTCTGTAGCTAGAGTTAGACTTGTAGCTGGAGAAGGTAATATAAAGGTAAATGGAAGAGATCTTGGAGAATACTTCAACTATGAAACTCTAATAAGAGATGTTAAGCAGCCTCTAGTTTTAACTGGTAACGAAAACAAGTATGACGTTATAGTTAAGGTTGAAGGTGGCGGATACACTGGTCAGGCTGGTGCTATCAGACAGGGTCTTTCAAGAGCTTTATTAAAGGCTGACGAAGATCTTAGACCAGCTCTTAAGGCTGAAGGATTCCTAACTAGAGACTCTAGAATGAAGGAAAGAAAGAAGTACGGACTAAAGGCTGCCAGAAGAGCACCACAGTTCAGCAAGAGATAACAAAACCCAAATTTCAATACAATCATCAAACCCCGACATTTCAATGCGTTCGGGGTTTTTCAATGTTTGTAGGCATTTTTAATCTTTGAATACGTTCGTACAAAATTGTATGCTTTTATCTCCGTTAGTAACAAGCTAGTAACACGTTAGTAACAAAATTTCAGGCCTAAAAATGTGTCATCCGGTTGACTAGTTTCTTTTTACGATACCATTTAATTTTTATACCTCATGACTTTTATTAATGGCCAGTCTAAGCTTATCCAGTTTATATACATTTATTACTTTTGTATTAGTGAGGTCATTAATATATCCATTTTTCAATTTGACAAAATATCCATCTTCTTTTGAGTAGCTAGCAAATTCTATCATATGTCTATATTTTTTTGGTATTTGCCACTTATCTAGTAGAGCAGTGTTCACCTCGTCAGATATATCTGGTTTGGATAGTATGACCGATTTATCGTCTTGTATATCACTTGCTATAAGTGTTCTGATATATTCGTTGACTGATATGTTAAGGCTACTACACACAGACGATAGGACTTTTTTTTGACCTTTTGGTAGTAGAATCTCAAGCCTATCATAGTTGTTTTTTCTATGGTCATCTATATATTTACTCCTATTCATATTTCCTCCTAGATCTTATTGATTGCTTCTAACTTTACACTCATGTCTATGTCTGTATAGACTATCTCTGTGACATCCTTCCCTTGATGCCCTACAATTTGCTTGATTATCCTATCATCTACACCAGCCTCAGTTAGCTTGGAGATAGTTGTGTATCTTGCGCAGTGAGGTGTGTGTTTAATTTCCAAGGCTGCCATTATTTTCTTCCAGTGGGTACTGTAAAATTTATCATAGGTCATTTTTTTGCCATCAGGGGTGCATATCAGATATTCTGACTCTCTTGCCATCCAATATTCAAAGAAAGGTAGAACCTTGTCCGGAATTGGTACGTACCTGATACCTGCTTGAGTCTTAGACTTGGGAATGAAATACCATTTTTCTTTTAGGTTTACATTTTCCTTTTTTACATCAAGTAACTCACTTACTCTCGGGCCTGTATAAAGCAGCATGAGGACCACAGAATAGTAGATGTCATTATCCTTGACTTTCCAAACCTTCCTAATCTCAGTGTCGCTAAATCTAGACCTTTTAAAGACATTTGGATTGCCTGGTTTTGATATATCTAAATATTTAATTTTTTGTCGCTTTTCCACTGGCACTATGTCATGTATGACAGCATAGTCATACATGAGTCCTAGCATGATCTTTAGCTTTTTGAGTGAAGGTGTATTCTTACCGGAAGTATCTACAACCTTTTGTAGGTGATCAAGACGAATTTCAGCAAAAGACATATCTTTGATAGTACTACAAAGTTTATAGGCGGCCTTATATCCATTTATATTAGATTGGGATATATTATCAAAGTGGATATTAGACCATCTATCATAAACACCTTCAAATGTAAGTGACCTTGTCCCAATATCATATGGACTTTCGTTGTAGTTAGCTAGGGCCTGCATAGCCTCACTCCTGGTTGTGTAGTAGCCTACAAACTCATAGATAGGCTTGGTTTTTCCTGTGTCTTTATTAAAGTCCCAGCCAACCGTCTTACGGACTGCCCAGGGTCTTCTACGCTTGCCTGATAGCTTGTATATGCTGCCATATCCATTAGGGTTCCTCATATACATCAACTCCTTTTTCTAATTCATTTTTATCAATTAATACTAAATTAGGTAATTTATATAAGTCTAGTGATATTGTGTCGTTAATCTCCCAATATTGTACTTGTGATTTTAGCGAGTACAAATAATCATATAGTATCCTATCCGTTGCTCCTAGGTAGTCTGTCAGCTCCTCAACACTTGTAGAGAGTAAAATATATTTCTTGAGGTCTGATTCATCAATAAAATACTTTGCTCCCCAGAGTGTGGCCTTGCGCTCGCTTTTTGATATATCTAGCCTATCAGAGTAGCTGTCTGGGACAGTAAATGTATCTCCTGAGCTAGTAGCATAGTGGCCGCATTCCTCAGCTAATATTTCTGTTTGCTCATTAGTTTGCCTGCTATAAAATTCAGGTGAGAGAAGTATTATATTTTTATTTTTGACGCTGCAGTATAGCGCAGCCTTTCCAAACTTGGAAAGCTCAGGGCAGTTATCGATTAAAATATCTTGCTCCTCTATGTATTTACATATTTTTTCTATCATTTAGCCTCCTTTAATAAGAACGTATGTTCTTTATGTAATTATAAAAATAGGCAGAATACTGGCATATCCTGCCTAAATATTTTTATTATTGTTTACTGGATAAAATGAGTATGTTTAACTTTCCACTGCTTTAATTTTATAGACAACCAAAATCCGTAGATTCCTAAAGTTATCAAAGTCAATATCCACCATTTAATCCAGTTTCCAAATAGCTGAATTGCAGTTCCATCAAATATCAATCTTTTGCCATTAATTACTGTATGTTTTGTCTCCCAGTCATAAATCATGCAGTATGCCCAAGGAAGACATATTCCAAATGTACATATTGTTATTATAGCTCCAAGTAAGTACCAGCCGATTAGTTGCAATAGGCCACCATCAAAATAAGATTCGTTCATAAAAACCTCCTCAAACTATTCTTTATAATAAAGTATTTCCATCATAAAACCGAGTGGCAGAGAACCTGTCTTTAATCTTGTATTAAATGTTTCTGGATTTTCTACAGCCTCTTTATATTCTCCGCCTTTTGCATATAGATGAACTGCGGTAATACAGTCTAATATTTTATGTACTCGTTCTAAGTCATCGTTAGGCACATATCCAACATGTAATCAATTAGATATAACTTTGATTGCTTTTGAATTATATTTATTGTTATGCTCAAGTTCTAACTTTGTATTCGAAACAATAAATGTATGGTAGGGGATTTTATATTTTCTCTCTCCATCACACATTTCTCTCATTTCCCTTGTCGTATAGCCATTATATTCTTCATAATCATCAATATCTAAATAGATGTCTTCGATAGCATCTTGGTAATGGCTAGTACCAGCAACATAGGTCTTAATTCTCTTTGAATCTAATAATCTTTGCGTTTCTTCATCAGGCATAAATGCCTTTAAAAGTTTTGAAATTAGTCCCATAAAAACACTCCTTTCCCATACTTAAATTTTAAATACTCCTTGAAACTTTTCGACTCAGTCATTCCTTTATCACACATATCTCCATAGTAAACAATAAAAATATCATAAGATATTGCTAAAAAATATTAACTGGTTTATACTGATAGTATATGGAGAGGAGGTTTTTATGCGTATTGAACACACAAAACCAATAAAGTACAAACGTTGGAATAAACCATATATCTATATACCTATAATTACATTTGTAGCAACTATGTTAGTTATGCATCTTACAAGTGTAAAACTGGGCGAATCTATGTCATATAGTACCATTTGTCTAACATTGGCTGGATTCCTATTCACTGCAGTAAGTATTTTGCTAGTATTACCAAGTAATGAGATTATGTCAATATTAAGAAAATCCACATATTTTAATGACATACAGACTACATTTTTTATAAATATAGCAGTGTTCATTGTAATGTCAGTGATATTTATGTTTGGCATTAAAAATGAAATAATGTTTGCACTGTTAATATCAAACATATCTGAGACAGTTTACTTAACATATTGCCTTTCAAAACTTGGTAAAGAAATCTATAAACTATAATAACTTCGGACTAATCCATCAAAGATTGTCTGAAGTTTTTTCTTGTCTATCTTTTCATCAATATCGATTTCAATAAATCTAGTTATGGAGCTTGATACAACATCTATTAATACGTCACCCTCAGTATCAGTTCCATGGATTGTTGCATTTTTATATCCAGTTACATTTTTGAACATATGAGAGATTTTTTCAAAAGGGGTATTGTTTTCCAATATCATAGTTAAGTTGGCAGACTTAATAGAACCCTTCTTAATTTTAGTTGCACTGGACATTCTATTTATTAAGTCTGGGTTTGTGCTTAATGTCGAGTTCCTATCGGAACTAAGAGTTATCTTATCTACGAATGTAAGTTGACTACAAGCTAAATCTGTAGGAGATAGTACAATTGCTACATTATAGTTATTTTTTTTTAGCGTATGTTTCAATAATTTTCTCATATTTGACATAAATGCTGGAGCTGATCCAAACTCTAAAACTGCACAACAGCCATCTTTATTAAGGGTAAACATAGTAAATTCTCTCAGCGATACATCATCAACTTCCTCATCATTATATTCAACTCTCTGAAATGCAGAATTTTTAAGTTTTCTATACTTTGATAGAGAAATTAATCGATGTTGGTCTGTGCTTAGGGAACTCACATCAAATCTTACCATACTTGAATCAGCACCGGCAGATACCTCAAGATTGGTTCCTGGAGAAAATTCATTAAAGAGTTCTTCTACTTGTTTTTCATCCAAAATAGCTTCTTTTTCCGTATCCATCAAATTATAAAATTTAATCTTCACATTCAATCTCCTTTACTTGTACTTACTTCTTAGATAGTCCTTAAAGTTTTCCAACTCTGCCTTGGCCTCGTCACTCATATCATCATCAGTATGAGCAGTGAAAGTTTCAGGATAGCTTCTTAGATTTGTGCGCCCAAGAAGGTAGTCTGTGGATACATCGAAGAAGTCAGCCAATTTTAGAAGCAAAGTAAAGTCGGGTGACCTAATACCTTTTTCGTACTGAGATATTGAAGGTGGACTCATGTTAAATTTTTTAGCAAGCTCAGTTTGAGTCAGATTCAGCTCTTCTCTTAAAGTCCTCAATCTCCCACCAAATGTAACATTTTCATCAAAATCTATATTCGAGATATTGTCAAATATAGATTTTAAGTTTTCTATATCAGATTTTTTAATATTAAACACACTCCTTTACTTGTACTTACTTCTTAGATAATCCTTAAAACTTTCCAACTCTGCCTTGGCCTCGTCACTCATATCATCATCAGTATGAGCAGCGAAAGTTTCAGGATAATTTCTTAGATTTGTGCGCCCAAGAAGGTAGTCTGTGGACACATCAAAGAAGTCCGCAAAAACAACAAGCTCATAATCTCTTGCTGAACGCTCACCTTGCTCTATTCTGGATAAAACACTATTACTTATTTTGATTTTTTTTGACAACTCTAATTGAGAAATACCGTGATATTCTCTTAATTTTCGTATTTTATATCCTAAGACCACCTTTAATCACTCCTTTTACTTATACTTACTTCTTAGATAGTCTTTAAAGTTTTCTAACTCCGCTTTTGCTTCATCACTCATATCTTCATCGGTATGTGCTGCAAAAGTTTCTGGGTGATTTCTTACGTTTGTGCGACCAAGGAGATAATCAACTGACACTTCAAATAAATCTGACATTGATCTAAGTATATCAAGACTAGGTTCAACTATTCCATTTTCGTATTTTGAAATATTAGACTTAGTTAAATTTAACCTATTAGCCAGATCAGTTTGAGTCATGTTAAATTCTTTTCTTAGTAATTTTATTCTATTCCCAAGCAAATTCATAGTATTCCTCCTTGCTTTGTATACTATAATTCTACAGTGTTTCATTGCAGGAAACAAGACTATAAAAAAAAGTTTCATAAATTTCCATTTTTATATTGACAGTTTATTTTAAATCAACTATTATATAGGTATAAAGTTGATTTAAAATAAACTAAAGAAAGGAGATAAAAGTAATATGAATATATTGAAAAATGAAAGAATTAAGCATGGATTAACCCTTGAAGACATTGCAAAAAAACTGAGTACAACAAAATCTAACTACTATAAAAAAGAAATTGGTGTGGTAAAAATATCAGTCAATGAAGCTATAATTCTAGCAAGAATATATAATAAAAGCGTTGAAGAGCTTTTTTGCGTTCAAAAAGTTGATTCATAATATACTTGAATTATAACATTGCTAAAAATAAAAATGAAGTGCAGAAAATGCACTATTTTATAAGAAAAGGAGAAATTATGTACATAGAGTTTGAAGACATGGGATTAACCATCAAATCAGAAAAAATAGACAGGTGTGTAAATTCAATTTATGAATCTATAAAAAAAGAGCTCCCAGAGGAAGCTCAATGCATTGGTGTGTGTGAATATGTATTAAAAGCCAGTATTGAGAGGTTGAGACATCTAAGAATAGGTCTATAATTGATGATTTATATATCCTTGTATGCTAGTAGCAATTGTTTTTAATGCGTGTTCTTGATTTCTGATATGAGTAGTTGTAAGAGCCAAGCCATCTAATGAGTTGAAGTTTATATTGAAAGTCTCACCGTATTTCTTTCCAGATGTTGATGTATAGGAAAGAGTAAATTTTAATTCATTAGGTAAATCCTTAAAGTTTTGGTCAAATAAAGTTGCATAGAGTTTTTGACCAGGTGCCATAAATGTTACTCCTAGTATTGTTTTAGATAATTATAACATTACTGGTATGAAACATGAAATAAATTAATTTGAAAAAGGAGAAAAAAACATGATTAGAGAGATTAATGAAAAAGAAAAAGAGATGGAACTTGAATGGATAAGTGATGATTATATAGCAGAAAGGATATCGGAGCAGAGAAAACCTAATATATATCCTTATGTAGAAAAGGTAAAAAACTTGAGCGAATCAGGATTTAATTCGTTGCTATCAAGAGAAAGAGATTGGTACATACTTCAAGTGCATACCCTAAGGGCAAGGTGTTATAGACCTATAACTATGTTCATAGTAGGGTATGCACCGAAGTTTACAGAGATAATCAATGGCCTAAGGGAAGGCTAGATTTGTTTCCATCCATTGATATCATATTTTGGTGGGTGTAAAAAGTCAGTAACTTCTGATGTATCAATAAATTTTGAATTTCCAAGAATATATTTTGTGTCAGATACTGGAACTTCAATATCACCATTTTGATATAGATTTACTGCAAGTAATTCCCAACCATTTTTTAGCAATTTGTTACAGTCACTTGATTCAAAGGTTTCGTAGACTGTTTTAATACTTTGTAGGTCCATTAGCTTGATCTCCTTTCTTTAGACTCGGCTAGTGCCTGTAAGTACATTATATCAAGAAATAAAGTGTGGGAAATGAAAGTTTTATAAGAATAGGAGGTAGTATATGGAAAACATATATAGAAAATACAGAAAATTGGTAGGCCTAACTCAAGAAAAGGCTGCTGAACATCTAGGCATCAGTGTAGATACCATCAAGAGATATGAAAATGGATCATATATTCCAGCGAATGACATCGCTAGAAGGATGTGTCTGTTGTATGGAGACATGAAGCTAGCCTACGAACATCTGGAGAATAGCCAAGTAGGAGAAATGGTACTGCCTAATCTAAAGGACAAAGACCTGTGTTGTTCTACGCTTGGTTTCTTGAATCAACTGGCAAGTATGGATAAGAAAAAGTTAGAAATTGTCAGAATAGCATCAGATGGAATTATATCTGACAATGAGGTAGATGATTGGACAGAATTAGAGCATCTTATAAAGGGTCTGATTCAGAGTTCATATGAATTATTGTACAGGAGGTAGTGATATGTCAAAAATAAGAGTAGTAGACGCAGCTATTATGCTGGGGGTAACACCTCAGAGTGTGAGGGTTGGCCTACAAAGAGGGGCTTTCCCTTTTGGAACTGCTTTCAAAACGAAAGAGACAAACAGGACTTTCAATTATGTGATTTATCCGGAGAAGTTAAAAGAATATGCAGGAGAAGAAAGGTTTAATAAGGTGATGGGATGTTAGTCAAGCAGGAAATACAGGCTATACAGGACGATAACTACAGGTTTGTTGTAAATCATAAAAGAACTGATCTAGTAGTAACTTGTTATGAAAAGGATCTAGAGTCAGGATTTTTCAAACATATGGGTGATGTGCTAGTAATTAGTAAAAATGGCAGAAAATTTAGGACTGCAGATTGTTTCAAATTGATTAAGAGTAAGAGTATCAAGACAAGGCTACTGAATATGGCTTGCAAGTATTTGGACGAGAGGAGAGTAAGTTGATGGATATATTATCAAATATAGCTGCATTAATGCTAGCAATATTAATTGTATTAGGCATACCTATGAAGTATTTAATCATAGGAACATTGATATACAAGATTATTGAAATAATCATAAAAAAAAGGACCCGCTCTCGCAAATACGGATCCAAAAACAATTATTACAGATATTATAACCCAAAGTTGAGAGAAAAGCAAGGGAGGTATAGCTACTATGACGGCAGGATGGATAAAACTTCACAGAAAAACTTTAAACAGCGTATTTTATAGGTCTCTAATGGGCAAACAAAGGGACGTGATTATAACTATATTGTTGATGGCAGATCATGAAGAAAAGGAGTGGGTATATAAGGGCAAAAAGTATAGAACCCTTCCAGGACAAGTATTTTCGTCTCTTCAAGGAATAGCAGACAGGTGTGGGAAAGATTGTACTCGTGAAACTGTGCGAACAACCATAAATCACGCAGAACAGTATGGATTTTTAACCAAAGAAACACACAATACTCACACAGTTATAACTATTGCAAATTGGGCAACATACCAAGATAGACACACAGAACAAACACAAGATACACCAAATATTGACACAAAGTCCACTGTGGGTCGCCCCCTAACAAGAAGTAAGAAGAAAGAAGATATAGTATATAGTCCAAACTCTGAAGAGTTTAGACTTGCTAATCTCCTTTATGAGCTGATAAGGGAAAACAATCCAAAGTTTAAAGCACCTAACATGGATAACTGGTGTGGACATGTGGACAAAATGTTAAGGATTGATAAGAGGTCAATAGATGATGTTGAGGCTGTGATTAGGTGGTGTCAGCAAGATGACTTCTGGCACAAGAACATATTATCTACTGACAAGCTAAGAAAGCAATTTGATAAGCTGTACATGGCTATGCCTAGAGATAAAAAAGTAATTCCATTCAAGCAGGAGGAGAAAGATGGCTGGAATTATATGTAACTCTGAGTGTGAAGTGGCCCTATTGGGATCTATCATACTAGATGAAAAATTGATAGTAAAAGCCATAGAGTCTGGGGTAAGTCCTAGAGATTTCTACGGTGAGGGATATGGATTCCTGTATCAAGCTATGGTGGCGCTCCATAAAAGTAAAAAACCTATAGATATAGTCAGTATATCAAGTGAACTGTCTAGGATGGGTTCAGATACGGATGTAGGTACACTAGCTAGCCTTACAAGAAATGCTCTCCCAGTCAATATGCAGTACTACATTGACGAGGTAAAGGACAAGGCCTACAAGAGGGGCATTCAAGAGCAGTTGCTGGAATTGCTAGGAGATCTTGATACCAAGCCTGCTGATAGCATCAGGGGATGTATTGATGAATTGGCCAAAAGTATTGAGTATAATAAGTCGGTTGAATCACTATTTGTAGAGGCATCAGAAATAAAAAGGACAGACCTAACATCTGGTCTTGAAACTGGGTTTGCGGAGCTGGATAGTCTGCTAGGTGGGTTAGTATATGGTAGCTTGACAGTATTGACCGGTGAGCCTAGTAGTGGTAAGTCTACCCTGCTAAATCAGATAATTGCTCAAAATATCATGCATGGCCAAAGATGTATGCTCTACTCTGGAGAGTTGACCAGCTTCAATATTTTACAGTGGTTTATGAGGACCGTGGCCAACATTGATGACCTAAAGGAGTTTAAGGGAAGAACTGGCAGCTACTATGATGTCACTAGGCATGGTGAGGATTTGATTAGGAAGTGGATTAAGAATAGACTGTATATCTACTCTGAAGATGCAGCTTCAACTATAGATAATTTGCTGAATAGTATTGAATACCTTATAAGGACCAAGGATGTTAAGTTGTTTATCTTAGATAACATGATGACGGTTGATAACTCTGGGTTAGAAGAGTATGACAAGCAAAAAAGACTGGCCAAAAAGTTAAAAGAATTAGCTAGGAAGTATAAGATATGCATTATATTGGTTGCCCATCCAAAGAAAAAGTCTGAAAAGGACAAAAAATATCATATGCATGATGTGGCAGGTGCCAGTGAAGTGGTCAACCTGGCAGATTATGAGTTGATATTGACTAGGGATATTAGTGTTGATCCTAAGACTGAGGTTGTCAGTGATGTTACTAAGATTGGGATATTGAAGAATCGTATTACAGGCAAGCAAGGAATCAGTGCCAGGCTTCACTTTGATAGCATGAGGAAACGATTTTGGATGGCAAAAGAAGAGTTGGTTAAGGACTACAAGTATGGTCATGTTGACCAAGTTGAGTTTGTAGAATTGGATAGTGTGGCAGATGATGTGCCATTTTAAGGAGGGACTATGGATGTAGTTCAGGAGTACTTGAAAAATCTAAAGAGATTTGAAGATACTGAGAGATATTTTGAGAATCTCAGTGACGAACAAATTAGAGATATAGAGTCAACAAAGGAATGGGCTGCTTTTAAGTCTATATGGGCCAATCTTGAAAGATTATACCCATTGGCCAAGGCAGCTGGGTGTACTAGGATAAGATACTACGGAGGTTAGGGATGGAATATTTTACAAAGCAAGATTTAGAAAAGCTTAGCATGAAAAATAGGATACTGATGTTGATTAATGATTGCCAGCTAAGAGGCAAGAGCTTAGAAGTTGAAATAAAGGAGCATAGCAGTCTTAAAAAAAGTAAGCTGATCTATAACGTTGACGAGCTAGCTGCACTGAAAGAGGCGATACTCATATGTCATAGTGATGATCTTAAATCACAGCATTTTAAGATTTATAAGTTCAGGCAGATAGGCTAGGGGTGACAGTATGCAAAATAATTATATATCCAAGGCCCCTTGCTTTAATTGCGAGATAAGAGAAATTGGCTGCCATGCTACTTGTAAAAAATATGGATCATATCGCGAGGGTAGAGAGCAGATTTACAAAGATAATAAGATATCTGTAGATGTTCAGGGATATTTTCAAGTTGAGCTTGAAAAAAATATATTTGGACGAGGAAGGAGAATAAAGAGACATGAATAACGTAGTATTAATAGGACGATTAACTAAGGATCCAGAGGCAAGGTATTTACCAACAACAGGCACACCAATAGCTACATTTACATTAGCTATTGACAGAGACTACAAGAATAAGGATGGCTCAACATCAACGGACTTTATTCCAGTGGAGTTGATGGGCAAGCCAGCGGAGTTTGTAATGAATTACATAACAAAGGGAAGGCTGGTCACAGTTCAAGGTAGCATACGTGTAGATCGATACGAAAAAGACGGAGAAAAAAGGAGCTTTACAAAGGTGGCTGGTCGAAGAATAGAGGCACTTGATAAAAAGAAAGATGGTGAAGTTGAGCCAGCACCTGCAACATTTGAGGCGGTGAATGATGATGATGTCCCATTCTAGGCCAATAACTCATATTAAGCTAGGACATTGTGAGTTTTGTGGAGAAAAAGAAGTAAAGATAGAAACTTTAAAAGGAACTTATTACAAGTGTCCTGGGTGTGGCATGGTGCACGGTCACACACATGATAGGAATAATGTTTATAGGCAAGCATGGCATGATTTTTACGCAAGGTAGGTGATATGATGGCTAAGGAACGAGTTAAAAAGGAATTTTATGAAAGCACAGAAATGTTATTGAGAAATTCAAGAGGTATAAAAAGACATGTAGACATTTTAGAAAATACCATGTCAGACATTCAAGAGTATAAGACAAGAGGTATAAAAGCCGTGGCCACAGATGGGATAAGAGTATCTAGTAGTCCAGGTGATTCTATTGGAAAGCAAGTAGTGAAAATTGCTGAAATGGAAGAGAAAATATTAAAAGAGATCTCTGACGAAAAAAAATATTTGCAGCTTATAAAAAAGGGGCTGTCATCGTTGTCTGATGAAGATAGGGAAATAATAGTCATGAGGTATCTTGATAATATACCAGACTCTAAGATTGCTGAATTTACAAGCTATGAGAGGTCATGGGTTCAAAGAAAAAGGACTGCTGCAGTACGTAAAATAGCCATCTGTATATATGGAATCAAGTGCCTAGAATAATAAAAAATAGTGCAAAATATGCATTATTTTGAGTAAAAAAGTAGCACACTTTTAGCACAGAAAAAGGCTAAAATCTGTGTTATACTATATTCAGGTCAAAGAGACAGCAATTGAAGATTCTATCCGGGCATAGTAAAAGGGGAGTAGAGATGCTTCCTTTTTTTGTTGCGAAGAGAAGGAGGTGTAGTACATGTGAACTTTGTAGAACCTATCAGGGACCCAAATAAGATTCAGGATATACTCATATATCTCAAGAAGAGAAGTGAGAGAGATTATATTATGTTTATGCTAGGGCTATATACTGGGTTTAGGATATCTGATATTTTAAGGCTGCAAGTAAAAGATGTGAGGAATAAGGATTCAATTAGAAAGAGGGAGAAGAAGACAGGAAAACAAAAGACTGTCCCTATAGGCAAACCTTTAAAAAAAGCCTTGGACTCATATATCGAAGGCAAGGAAGACTATGAGTATCTGATAGCCAACAGTAAGACTGGCTTGAATCCAATATCAAGGCAACACGCTTACGAGATAATCAAAGCGGTTGGCAATATGTTTGGAGTGGAAAATCTAGGCACCCATTCCCTCAGAAAGACTTTTGGATACCACTACTATGTGAGAACCAAGGATATAGCAGTACTTCAGGACATATTTAACCACTCTGACCCAGCCATAACATTAAGATATATAGGCATAAATGGGGATACAATTGCTGATGCCTACGCTTCTATAATCTATTCTTGACATTAAAATATGACATATTGAGGTGGTGTCAAGTTTTGATTGGAATTTGCAATAATAAAATCTCTGTAATAATTGAAATTCTAATAGCCCGCATATGCCCAAAAAATTGTACTTGAAATCTGACAGAATATTAGATATGTCAGATATTTAAGCCCATGAGGGGGTGGTTTGAAAAAGCCCCTAGGGTATCGATAGGATATATAACCCCATAGTAGGTTATAAAAGGGGGATAGGTATGGAAAAGCCTCGTCTAGATAGGACAGGGACCCACAGAACGGTTTACGAAAGCAACCGTAGGAAGATTATGAAGACACAAAGTATATGTGGAATATGTGGCAAGCCAGTTGATAAATCACTCAAGCCACCACATCCACTAGCACCTTGTATTGACCATATAATTCCAGTCAATAAAGGTGGGCATCCTAGTGATATCAAGAACTTGCAGTTAGCTCATGCAACTTGTAATAGGCAGAAATCAGATAAATTATTTAAAGATACTAGCCCCGGTGATAAGGGACTTGTATTAGGCAATAGAAATTTGCCGCATAGTATCGACTGGACAAGCTACAAGAGTAAATAATTGATAAATTGTATCAGTGATAAGAGGGGGGGGGGTACCTCCCCCCTCGCTCAGCGCAGCTGTAGTTCAGGCTTACTGTACATTTTTTCACATGCGAGAAAAGGAAAGGAGGGAAAATATGGAAAAAAAAGGAATTGAATACCTCAGAAATAAGCTGAGGGCAAGGTCTGGCAGAGTCAGGCACAAGTTCAAGCAATATGATATGAAATATATAGACAATGACAGGAGCATTACAATTTCGGATGAACTGAGGGCCAATTACAGGGCAGTCCTTGGCTGGTGTACCAAGTCTGTAGACTCAATAGCAGATAGACTGGTTTTTAGGGAGTTTGATGATGATGTATACGAAATTAACCAGATATTTCAGATGAATAATCCCGATGTATTCTTTGATTCAGCAATACTGTCAGCCTTAATTGGGTCATGTTCTTTTATTTACATATCCGAGGGAGTTGAGGGGATACCTAGGCTACAGGTTATTGAGGCAGACAAGGCTACTGGAGTATTAGACCCGATTACTGGGCTACTGACAGAGGGATATGCAGTCCTAAAATCTGATGAACGTGGTAATCCGTCAATTGAGGCATATTTTGAACCATTCAGAACCACGATTATAAGCCAAGGAATATATCAGGCTTTTAACCATAGCGTACCATATCCACTATTGGTACCAATCATACACAGGCCAGATGCAGTCAGGCCATTTGGTAGGTCTAGGATTACCAGGGCAGGTATGTATTACCAAAAGTATGCCAAGAGGGCCTTGGAAAGATCAGATGTAACTGCTGAATTTTATTCATTCCCACAGAAGTATATTCTAGGAATGGAGACAGATGCTGAGAAGTGGGATACATGGAAAGCTACAGTATCATCAATGCTTAGGATTGATAAGGATAGTGATGGTGGGCATCCAGTAGTTGGCCAGTTCACCACATCTAGCATGAGCCCATTCATGGAACAGCTTAGGATGGCTGCAGCGGGGTTTGCTGGTGAGTCGGGTCTGACACTAGATGACCTTGGATTTGTATCAGATAACCCTAGCTCAAGTGAAGCTATAAAGGCCAGCCATGAGACATTGAGGATTATGGCCAAAAAGGCACAGAGGTGTTTTTCTAGTGGGTTCCTAAATGTTGCATTCCTTGCCTGCTGCTTGAGGGACGATTATCCATATTATAGACATGAATTTACTAAGATAAAGGTCAAGTGGGAGAATGTATTCGAGGTGGATGCATCTGGTATGGGTCTATTGGGTGATGCTATTGTAAAGATTAACCAGGCTATCCCTGATTACTTCGACAAGGGCGAAGTAAGGGATATGTTAGGGAGGTAGTTATGAAGGATATAGCACCAGAGCTACTTGAGAAGCTGCAAGAGGCATTTAGGATTAAGTACAATGCTAATGCTAGGGTCAAGGACTTAAATTTGAAGTTGAAGAGTGGTAAAGCAACCTATAAAGAAGCAAATGAAATGGCTGCGGAACTAGGTGAGATGCTAGCAGAAGTATTTGGAGAAAATATATCTGCAGATATGTTGCCTGATGGACGTATGTATTATAATATTGGTCAAAGGGTTATTGGTCCAACAATGACACAGAATTATGAATTAATGTCTGAGTATGCTAAGGAAACACAGACACAAATTAATAGATCTTGTGGGTTAGGTATCAATGGCAAGAAGGCTGATCTAAATCAAGATAGAATTGATGGGATAGTTGACAAGCTTGATAAAGATGTTTTTGAAAAAACTAAATGGTTGCTTGACGAGCCTATCAAAAATTTCACTCAATCTATTGTTGATGACACAGTGAAGACTAATGCCAAGCTTCACCATAACATGGGATTACGCCCTAAAATAATACGTACTGAGGTAGGTAATTGTTGCAAGTGGTGTAAGTCTATTGCAGGTGTACATGACTATGAAGCAGTTAAGGACACAGGTAATAATGTGTTTAGGAGACATAGGTTTTGTCGTTGTACAGTTGAGTATTCTCCAGGTGATAATCGTAGGCAGAATGTTCACTCAAAAGCATGGAGGAATGAAGATAAAAGTGATATAATAAAAGCAAGGAAAGAAAGCCAAAAGAAGAATAAACTTATATTGAAGGATTCTCAATTTGGTAAAAAAGCTAGAAAGCATATGTTTGAATATGGGCTTGACCCATCATCTGAAGAGGACAGAGAAGTTTTTAAAAATATTATTTATGATATTTGCGAAAATAGAGACTCAATTAAGAGGGATGTTGAGTGGAGAGGTCAAGATGATAAGGTTGTAGCCTATATAAAAGGTGATGATGTAGTACTTGTAAATAAAGATAATGAGTATATAACTATCATGAAAGGAGGGATAAACAATGAAAGGATTAAGAACACCGGAAAATGGAAAGTTCGTAAAATTTTTTAAGAAAGTTCAAAATGAAGCAAGTAAATCCAACAAGACTTTTTTCTTAGATACTGGAGATTGTAAAGATGTGGAGTTTGAGGATATGGAACTTGATAGATTGTTTGGTTGGTTGATACCAAATGATTTGGAAAATGTATTTGAAAAAGATTTCATTGGCAGAAAAGTTGGAACCAATTGGGATGACTTTTATATGTCCCTGGATTTTGATGTTAGCTCAGGCAATTTAAAATTATGGTTTGAATAAGCGCTTTACATGTAAATGTGAGGTGTTTTTTTTAATGCAATAAACTGAAAGGGGAAAAGAAATGACTAGAATTGGCAATCAATTCCCCACTAGGTCTTTTATACTGCCCTATGAAGATAGCCTATACCAGAATGCAATAGACTTTTATGAGGAGTCGGGTAGAGAGGCTCAAGAGTGGCAGGAGGTTTTGATCAAGCATATAATGGCCGTCAATGATGATGGGCTATGGACCCATACAAAATTTGGATACTCTATTCCCAGAAGAAATGGCAAGAATGAGATAGTTGCTATTAGGGAGTTGTATGCCTTGGAGAATGGTGAGGTATGTCTACATACTGCACATAGGACTAATACTTCTCATGCCGCATGGGAAAGACTTAAAAGAATACTTGAGAAATCAGGTTATGCTGAGGGTGAAGACTTTATATCCTTAAAGGCTAAGGGCAATGAGAGATTGGAACTGTTATCTACTGGTGGCAGGGTTGAATTTAGAACTAGGACATCAACTGGCGGTCTTGGTGAGGGGTTTGACCTACTAATCATAGACGAGGCTCAGGAGTATACAGAGGACCAAGAGAGTGCACTTAAGTACACAGTGACCGATTCTAAGAACCCACAGACTTTGTTTTGTGGGACACCGCCTACATTGGTCTCAAGCGGGACGGTATTCATGAAGATGAGGGATAAGATACTGGCAGGTCTTACCAAGAATGCTGCCTGGGCTGAATGGGGTGTAGATGAAGAGTCTGACCCTCACGACAAGGAACTATGGTACCAGTGCAATCCATCTCTAGGGACTATATTTACTGAGAGAAGTGTTGAGGACGAGATTGGAGATGATGTAATAGATTTCAACATTCAAAGATTGGGTCTTTGGATTAAGTACAATCAAAAGTCTGAAATATCCAAGGCAGATTGGGATAAGCTCAAGGCACTTACATTGCCTAGGTTTGTTGGCAAGCTCCATGTGGGCATCAAGTATGGCCAAAATGGTAAGAACGTGGCTCTGGCAGTTGCGGTCAAGACCTTGTCCAAGAAGATATTTGTTGAGTGTATTGACTGCAGGTCAGTAAGACAGGGGAACTTATGGATTATTGATTTTCTCAAGAATATTGATTTTGATAGGGTCGTAATAGATGGTGCCAGCGGTCAGAGTATACTAGCTGGTCATATGAAAGATTTTAATATCAAGGCACCTATGCTGCCAACGGTCAAGGAGATAATAACAGCTAATTCAACTTGGGAACAGGGAATATACTCACAAAACATACTACACATGGACCAGCCAAGTCTTACTGAGACTGCTACCAACTGTGTAAAGAGAAATATAGGCAGTGGGGGTGGATTTGGATACAAGTCCTTGTATGATGATAATGACATATCAGTGATGGATTCATGTATATTGGCCTACTGGTCATGTGCAGGGGAGAAACCGAAGAAAAAACAAAAGACGTATTATTAAGGGATCCTTATTGTGGACATTTACCACTCTAGGGTCTTTTTTTAATTATTTTACGCATACCACGCGGAAAGTGGGAGAAAGGAAAGTAAGATGGCAGAATTTAAGGCGATAACAACACAGGAAGAGTTTGATGCAGCAATATCAGACAGACTACAAAGACAAAAAGAGACGATAGAGGCAAAGTACAAAGATTATGAACAGGTTCTTGCTGAAAATACTACTTTAAAGCAGGAATTAGCAGAAAATAAGACTGCACTTGAAAAGACTAATACAGACATGGGCGGGTTGACATCTCAGATAGAGGAGTTGACAGGAAAAGTCAACGGATATGAACTTGAAAAGATGAAAACTACTATAGCGTTGCAAAATGGAATTCCATTTAGTCTAGCATCAAGGCTGGTCGGAACTACCGAGGATGAAATCCTACAGGATGCCAAGTCTCTAGCAAGTATGGTATCGCAGACACAACCAATGGCACCACTCAAGTCAACTGAACCAGTTGACAATAATGAAAGTGGATATAAGAGTCTATTGGATAATTTGAATTTAGAAGGAGAATAAAATATGGCAACAGAACTATCAAGAGGAACACTATTTGATCCAACATTAGTAACAGACCTAATATCTAAGGTGAAGGGAAAATCATCACTGGCAGTGCTGTCACAGCAGACACCAATCCCATTTAACGGACTAAAGGAGTTTATCTTCTCTATGGACTCTGAAATAGATGTAGTGGCAGAGAATGGCAAGAAGACTCATGGTGGTATTAAGCTTGAGCCACTTAAGATAGTCCCTATAAAGGTTGAATATGGTGCAAGGGTATCAGATGAATTTTTGTACGCATCTGAAGAAGAAAAAATAAATATCATGAGGGCATTCAATGATGGGTTTGCAAAGAAGTTGGCCAAGGGTATAGACATGATGGCATTTCATGGCATAAATCCTAGGACTGGAGAGGCATCCACTGTAATAGGTGACAACCACTTTGATTCCAAGGCTACTCAAAAAGTAGTATTTAATAAGGCGCAGGTTGAAGAAAATATCGAAGCTGCAATTGCTCAGGTCCAGGGTGCAGATAGAGAAGTAACTGGAATGGTAATATCTACAGAAGTATCATCTGCATTAGCATCTTTAAAGGTGAATGGAGTTAGGCAGTATCCAGAACTAAGCTTTGGAGCTAATCCAGGAGACCTAAATGGATTAAAGATGGATATTAACAAGACTATAAAGTCTAACTTGTCAAATGATGTTGGTATAGTCGGTGACTTTGAAAATATGTTCAAGTGGGGCTATTCTAAGCAGATTCCATTTGAGATAATCAAGTATGGTGATCCAGACAACTCTGGCAAGGACCTAAAGGGGTACAACCAGGTATACCTAAGAGCAGAAGCTTATGTAGGCTGGGGCATCATGGATGGAGAGTCATTTGCTAGATTAACTACAGCATAGGAGGTAAGGTATATATGATTTATAGACATAAGGTTACAGGGGCTATCATTGATAGCCCTTGTGTAATTTCAGGTGGTCAATGGGTTATAGATGGAGAGACAACTGGAGAGGGTATTGCCAGCGCCGGTCTTGATGATAACACAGGATTGGGAGAAGGTGCAGATGTTAATAGTAAATCTGATGAGGATTATACTCCAGAATCTGTAGATACTAATACAGGTGTAAACCTTGATGATATCAAGAAAAAAGATATCATGCAGGAGCTAGATGCACTTGGCATCAAGTATAATCCAAAGGACAACAAGGCAACTCTATATGCTCTATTAGGGTAGGTGGTAGCTTATGACACCACTAGCAAGTATAGATGACATAATGAATCTATGGAGACCACTTACAATGGGTGAACAGGACAGGGCATATGCCCTGCTGGAGGTGGTATCTGACAACCTTAGGGAAGAGGCAATCAAGGTAGGTAAGGATATTGATAAAATGGTAGCTGAAAGGGCGTCATATGCTACTGTGGTCAAGTCTGTTGTAGTAGATATAGTTGCAAGAACGTTAATGACTGCTACAAGTGGAGAACCCATGATACAGTCAAGTGAATCTGCTATGGGATATTCTTGGTCAGGTACATTCCTAGTGCCAGGTGGTGGGCTATTTATCAAGAATACCGAGTTGGCTAGATTAGGTCTTAAAAAACAAAGATATGGGGTGATGGACCTATATGAGTAGGATTAAAGGCATACAGGTGATTCTTATAGATAAAGAAAGTACTCGTATGGATCCCTTTGGAAATGAGATATATGAGGAAAAGGAAATAAAAGTTGATAATGTCTTGGTTGCTCCTACAAGCTCAGATGACATGGTCAGCCAGCTGAATATAAGTGGCAAGAAAGTAATATATTCTCTTGCTATTCCGAAAGGGGATACCAATACTTGGGAAGATAGGGAAGTAATATTTTTTGGCCAAAGGTGGAAAACATTGAACTTTGTTACACAGGGTATAGAGGATATGATTCCACTTGATTGGAACAAGAAAGTGTTGGTGGAGAGATATGGCTAAGTATAAGTTTACTCTTGATAAAAAGGGTGTTAGGAATCTACTAAGAGGTGAGAGTATGCAGGCTGTATTAAACGAAAAGGCAGGACAAGTGCAGGCAAGTTGCGGCACTGGATATAAATCTGATAGCTATGTTGGTAGGAATAGAGCTAATGCAATGGTCTATGCTGACACATACAAGGCCAAGAGAGACAATTTAAAGAATAATACAATATTAAAGGCGCTGAGATAATGATTGAATTGATAATTAAGGGACATCTTGAAAAAAAGATGAAAGTCCCAATCTTGCTAGAGCATAAAAAAGACGATCCAAAAAGATTTATCATATTTGAAAAGTTGGGTTCAGGGAAAAAGAACTATACCAATAGTTCTAGATTTGCTTTTCAATCTTATGGAGACTCTTTGTATCAAGCAGCAAAATTGAATGAAGATTTAAAAGAGGCAGTGGAATCACTTATAGAACGTGATGACATTGCCTTTGTTAAGTTAGACAGTGACTATAATTTCACTGACCAGGAGACCAAGAGGTACAGGTACCAGGCGGTTTATGAAATAAAATACTAGAGTGATTTTATAAAATCACAGAAAGGGGTATAAAATGGCAGAAGTAGCTAACACTAATAATGCAAATAACGTGAGTTTTGGAAAACCTAAAATAGGTGGGGCTATATTTTCAGCTCCATTGGGAACTGCATTGCCTAAGAATGCTATATCTGAACTAGATAAGGCATTCAAATGCTTAGGATATGTATCAGAGGATGGAATTACTAATGAAAATTCACCAGATTCAGAAGAAACTAAGGCCTGGGGCGGGGATGTTGTGCTGGTGTCTCAGACTGAAAAGAAGGATAACTTTACATATACACTTATTGAGACTGTAAACATAAATGTCTTAAAAGAAGTATATGGCTCAGAGAATGTATCTGGGAGCATAGATGCAGGCATAACTATAAAAGCGAACTCAAAACCTTTAGAGGGGCATTCGATAGTCATTGAGATGATATTAAAGGGTGGCATCTTGAAGAGAATAGTATTACCAAATGCTACTGTATCAGAAATAGGTGACATAGAGTATAACGATGAAGATCCGGTTGGGTATGAGACAACTGTATCATGCGTGCCAGATTCAGATGGTAATACTCACTATGAATATATCCAGAAGAAGGGGGTTATGTAATTGAAGAAAAATACAAAGTTTATAACAGGAGAAACTAAGAAAGGCTTTAAATTTTCAATAGATCCTGAAAATCTTGACGATATTGAATTCATTGAGCTATTAAATGATGCTGACAAAAATCCGTCGCTGCTACCTAAAATTCTTGAGAAACTATTCGGGGAAAAAGGTAAAAAGAGAATGTATAATGTATATAGAAAAAAGAATGGAACTGTACCGCTTAGTGAAATCAATAATGCCATAATTGAGATATTCAATTTGGTTGGTGCACTAAAAAAATAAGTATCCTCGCACGTATGATAGGCTTGGACGAAGGAGCATTGATATGCGACCTCGCCGAGACCTATCATATTTTTGATTATAGAAAATATCCTATGAGCTTTATAGCTACTCTTGCAGATGGTCTAAGTGAAGATTCTAGAATTAAACGCAAACTATCCGGTCAAGCAGTTTCACTGGATAGAATTTTGTATGCTTGTATACTTGACGAGCTTCGCTGGATTAAATGGTCAAAGACTAAAGATGCAAGTAAGAATAGAAATAGACCTAAGTCAGTGGCAGTATCACTGCTTAGCAGGGATAGCAAAAAAGAAAAAAATCACGTTACATTTAGTACGTGCGAGGAGTTTGAAGAAGCAAGACGAAAACTACTAGCTGATGGAGGTGGTAGATAATGGCAGAAAGTTTAGGTAAGGCATATGTACAGATTATTCCATCAGCTAAGGGAATAGGTAGTAGCATATCTGGAGAACTAAATGGTGAGATGGGACAAGCTGGTACATCTGCTGGCAGCGGTTTAGTTGGATCGATAAAGAAGGTAATAGCAGTCGCAGCTATAGGGAAGGCTATAGGGGCCTCATTGTCACAAGGTGGTGAACTACAGCAGTCACTAGGTGGTATAGAAACATTGTTTAAAGATAGTGCAGACAAGGTCAAGCAATATGCAGCACAGTCATATAAGACAACAGGGCTCTCAGCTAATGAGTATATGCAGTCTGTAACAGGATTTTCAGCAAGCTTACTACAGTCTCTAGGTGGAGATACTAAAAAGGCTGCTGATATATCTAATATGGCTATGACAGATATGGCAGATAACTCTAACAAGATGGGTACATCTATGCAAGATATACAAAATGCTTATCAAGGTTTTGCCAAGCAGAATTATACAATGCTTGATAACTTGAAACTAGGATACGGCGGTACCAAGACAGAAATGGAAAGGTTGCTTGCTGATGCAGAGAAGATAACAGGTGTTAAGTATGATATCAATAATCTATCTGATGTGTACTCAGCTATTCATGTTATACAAGGCAAGCTAGATATTACTGGAACAACTGCCAAGGAAGCTGCTACAACATTTGAGGGATCCTTTAACTCTATGAAAGCTTCTTGGAAAGATTTACTAGGCAACATGTCAACCGGTGGGGATGTAGCTACACCACTAAAAAATCTAGCTGAGACTGCGACAACATTTGTATTTAAGAACTTCCTTCCAATGGTTGGCAATATAGTAAAGTCGATTCCTACAATGTTGGTAACGATAGTACAGACAGCAATACCAATAGTGATGACTGAGGCCCCTAAGTTGATTCGAGGCTTGATTGATGGTATGAACAGTGCGCTAGATTTTGGAATGAGTGATTTTGCATCCAATTTTGACGAGGCTATAAATGTATTCTTGACACAATTCCTACCAAACTTGTTACAAACAGGAGTTACATTTGTACAAAACATACTGCAGGGTGCATCTAGCGCATTACCTCAGGTTCTATCTCAAGGTGTAGAAATAATAGTATCATTAGTATCTGGCATTATGCAGGCAATCCCACAAATTGTTACTGCCATGGGTCAGGTAACTATACTAATGGTTCAAGCATTGATGACAAATATTCCAGTATTTATGCAAAAGGGTGCAGAACTGATACTAAAGTTGGTTGATGGAATCACGCAGAATGGTCCTACAATAGTGAAGTCGATACTAGATACAATGGTCAAACTAATAACTACAATAACTGAAAACTTACCAAAGTTTTTGCAAAAAGGTGTAGAGATTATCATAAATCTTGCTAAAGGGATTGTACAAAGGTTACCAGATATTATGGCTGCTATAGGCAAGATATTATTGTATATATTACAGGCTCTTGCACAAGTATTGCCTAAAATACTTGTAGCAGGGATACAGATCATAAAGACTCTGGTATCAGGTATGCTGCAGTTGCTAGGGCTGGCCGTAAGCGCTGTTGGGAAGATACTAGCAAGTATATTGCAGGCAATATGGAATATTATGGGAAGAATGTTACAGGCAGGTGGACAGCTAGTATCCAATATTGCTCGTGGTATCTCTAATAGTGTGGGGCAAGTGGTATCTAGCATAGGAAATGGCTTAGGCAATGCTTATCGTGAGGTAACTGGATGGTTTAATAAATTTTATGATGCTGGATCTAATATAGTGCATATGATAGGTGATGGTATCTGGAATGCCATTGGATATGTTACTGATGCAATAGGCAATGTGGCTCAGGCAATAAGAGATTACCTTCCATTCTCACCTGCCAAAGAAGGCCCACTGAGAGATATACATAGACTGAATTTTGGTGGCACTATAGCAGATTCTATAGATTATGGACGAGGAGAAGTAAATTCAGCAATTAAGTCACTAGCTACAGATGTGAGCGAGGGGTTAAATTTCACATCAGTAGTAGGTGTTGAGGAAGAATCAAATGCAAGCATTATGAGGGATATTGCGACAAATTATTCATACAAGACTGACGAGCCAGATAATGATAGAGGTGACCTCAAAAATATATTGGGTCAGATAAGGTATTTGATTGAATTACTAGCCGATAGGAACAATATGCAGGTGGTCCTTGATACAGGGGTTCTAGTTGGTGAAGTGATAGATGATGTAGACAACGGGCTAGGAATACTTAAGAGACGTAGGGAAAGGGGTGAGTGATATGAATTATGGTGTTAAATTTAATGGTAAGCACTCATATAAGGATTTTGGATTGATTATGCAAAAGGTGTCTATAGGGATGCCAAAGGTTAAGACAGAGATAGTAGATATCCCAGGTGCAGATGGAAGTAAGGACTTGTCAGAGGCACTGGCAGGTAGGCCTTTATATGGGAATAGAGAAATTGATATTGCTCTTGTGTCTCCACACCAACGTCATGATTGGTTGCAGATGATATCTAGGTTGGCCAACTTCATACATGGTAAGTCCGTAAGAGTTGTATTTGATGCAGATCCAGACTACTACTATAAAGGTAGGTGCAGCGTGGAGAAGTTTGACTCTGGAGAGATGTTGCCTGATGTTTCAGTTAAAATAAGTGCAGGGGCATATAAGGTTTCTGAAAAGACAAGGCTGGCTCAGGTGTCTGGCAGCACATATATTGGATTTGACAGATCAAAAAATATAACTGTAACTGAAATAGTGACATCTACATCAGGTATGAGCTACACAGTTGACCGAAAAAGCAACTCCCTAAGCTCTGGAGTAAATAAAGTTAAAATAAAGTTGGAGGGTCAGCTGCAGGTATCTGGATATGGAAAAGTTGAAATAAAATACGAAGTGAGGGATATATAATGTATAAGGTTTATTGTGATGGAGCTTTGATATATGATCCTGGGGATGATGAATTGACACTGCTAAATCCCAAGGTTGATATAGAAGTCAACAAGGCTGGGTCAATGGACTTTACAATATTGCCTGGGCACAGTAGCTACGACAAGATTAACAAGCTGAAATCCCATATATCGGTCAAACAAGATGGCAAGGAAATATGGGCAGGTAGGCCTACTGATGTTGTAACAGATTTCATGAATCGTAAAAAGGTTCATTGTGAGGGAGAACTAGCCTACTTGAACGACTCAGTGCAAAGGCCTAAGGAGTATAAAGGGGTATCAGTAATTGGGTATTTAAACCACCTAATGGACAACCATAATGCCCAGGTAGATGATGATAAAAAATTCAAGGTTGGGGTTGTAACGGTAAGAGACCAGAATGATTATTTACTAAGGTATACAAACTGGGAGACGACACTCAAGGCTATATCAGAGGATTTAGTGGATAGTCTTGGAGGATATATATTTATAAGAAATGAAAATGGGGTCAGGTATATAGATTACCTGGCTGATTTTATGCATACAAATACTCAAAAAATAGAGTTTGGGGAAAATATGCTGGATTTTAGTAAGAATTTTGATACTACTGATGTTGTAACATGTGTGATACCTCTTGGTGCTAGGCTTGAAAACCCTAAAATTGAGGCTCTAGGAGAGAGGGTAACTATAGAGTCTGTAAATGGTGGGGTTGACTCAATAGTCAGCCAAGAGGCAGTCAAGCTGTATGGGAAAATCAGCAAAACAGTGGTATATGATGATGTAAAGATTCCATCTAATCTACTACAAAAAGGGACTGACTATCTAAAGGCTGCACAGTGGGAGAGGATGACATTAGAAGCGAAGGCTCTGGATCTACATTTTGTTGATGGTAGTTTTGAGCAGTTCAAGGTAGGGGAGTATGTAAGGGTTGTGTCTAAGCCGCATGGAATGGACGCAAATTTCCCACTCGTAAAGATGTCCATAAAGCTAGATAAAGTATCTGATAATACAGTCACACTAGGCATTAAAAAGAATCTATCTCTTAGTGCATCAACTATCGAAGCTAGTTCAGAAATAAAGAAACAACTTGAAATGGTGCCTAAGAGATATGATGTTATTAAGCTGGCTAAGGAAAATGCTACAAATATCATAAGTAAGGTAATGGGGGGTTTTGTAGTAAAGACTGAAAATGAGCTACTTGTCATGGATACTGATGATATTAAGACCGCTAAGAACGTTTGGAGATGGAATGTCAACGGTCTTGGATTTAGTAGGAATGGATATGATGGTCCATATGAGACAGCCATGACTATGGATGGCGCATTTGTAGCTGACATGATAACTACAGGTATACTCAAGGGTGGCAACGTTCATTTTAACCTAAATGAGGGAACATTTTTAATTGGGAAAAGTGAGTCAGACTATCTAATGAAATATGATGGGAATAAACTTCAGTTTGGAATTGGTTCTATGACAGGTGAAACTCTATCTAACGAACTAAAAGAAGAACTTAAAGGTGAAAGCTTCAAATATAACTTAATTTCCAACGGTGATTTTCATATAGACTTTACAAAGGACGAACCCGGTCATAATTCGAAAGTTTTGAATAGATGGCAGGCAAAGAGTCGCTCTGACGTCGAAAAGATATACATAAAGAAACCTATAGATAAAAACTGGACCTCTCTAGAAGTGAGTGGTACTGATAGAATTGAAATAAATCAATATCTGAATTTAAAGAAAAATACTAAGTACTATATAAAAGCAACAATAGCCTCAGAGAGAATGATGTTGTATTATCACGGTTCCAGCTACAACTCTATTGCTACCGTCAAAGACAACTACGAGCACTTCACAACTATAAACACATCTTTCACGACCGAGGATAGTGATACACACTATATTCAACTAGATTGTACGAAAAAAACGAGGGTTCGTGATGTGATAATATCTGAAGAACCAATTTCAAATGATACAGAGTGGTATCCGTCAAAATTTGATGGGATAGGACAAGACGGAAAGCCTGGTAGAGATGGTCGAGATGGGGAAAGAGGTGCACAGGGACCACCTGGTAGAGATGGGCGAGATGGTAGTATGGTCGACTTGCCACCGGCACTTAAAGATTGGAGCGGTAAAGCAACTGAAATATCAGGTAAGTACGTATTCACACC